>OBXL01000030.1_pt1 | contig 138637 bp, 126 predicted proteins | sample 1476591 | NCBI WGS metagenome assembly OBXL01 (sample SAMEA2580155, study PRJEB22360) | human gut metagenome | biome: human gut; feature: human-associated habitat; material: faeces | place: Denmark | collected 2008/2010 | reverse complement strand
TTGGGCGAATAATTCGCAAAATGAAAAAGGCTTGGGATCCCAAGCCTTTTTTGTTTTTAAGTGCGGCCAATATTAAGACCGCTTCATAATTTCAAAAAACTCATCATTGGTTTTCGCCACCATAAGTTTGTCAATGAGGAATTCCATTGCTTCCACTTCACCCATTGGGTTAAGGATTTTGCGAAGAATCCACATTTTCTGTAATTCATCTGGTGTGGTAAGTAAGTCTTCTTTACGCGTACCTGAACGGTTGAAGTCGATTGCTGGGAACACACGTTTTTCTGCAATTTTACGAGAAAGATGTAATTCCATGTTACCGGTACCTTTAAATTCTTCAAAGATAACCTCATCCATTTTTGAACCCGTATCAACAAGTGCGGTTGCAATAATGGTTAAACTACCACCTTCTTCTACGTTACGCGCTGCACCAAAGAAACGTTTTGGACGATGTAAAGCATTTGCATCCACACCACCAGAAAGAATTTTACCAGATGCTGGCGTAACAGTATTGTAAGCACGAGCTAAACGCGTGATAGAGTCGAGTAAAATCACCACGTCTTTTTTGTGCTCTACAGAACGTTTTGCTTTCTCGATAACCATTTCTGCCACTTGAACGTGACGAGCAGCTGGTTCATCAAAGGTTGAGGCAATTACTTCACCTTTAACTGAGCGTTGCATTTCTGTTACTTCTTCGGGGCGCTCATCGATTAAAAGCACAATAAGTTCACATTCTGGATAGTTGTGCGTGATGCTTTGTGCAATATTTTGTAACAACATGGTTTTACCTGCTTTTGGCGGAGCCACGATAAGACCACGCTGACCTTTACCAATTGGAGAGGCTAAATCTAAAATACGTGCTGTTAAATCTTCAGTTGAACCATTACCACGTTCCATTCTTAAACGAGAATTAGCATGTAATGGCGTTAAGTTTTCGAAAAGGATTTTGCTACGAGAGACTTCAGGTTTGTCATCGTTGACTTGGTCAACTTTTAAAAGTGCAAAATAACGTTCGCCTTCTTTTGGTGGGCGGATTTTGCCTTCGATTTTATCACCAGTTTGAAGATTGAAACGACGAATTTGACTTGGGGAAACGTAGATGTCATCAGGACCAGCAAGGTAGGAACTGTCTGCGGAGCGTAAGAAACCGAAACCATCGGGTAAAATCTCCAATACGCCGCCGCCAAAAATATCTTCACCGCTCTTGGCGTGCTGTTTCAAAATAGCAAAAACAATATCTTGTTTACGTAAACGGGCAAGATTTTCTAAACCCATTTGTTCTTCGCCAAGTTTCACAAGATCAGAAACAGGCGTGTTTTTAAGTTCTGTAAGATGCATAATTAATAATGTTGGAACTAATAAGAGTTGATAATACTGAATTGTTTGAATGGTGGGCAATGCCCTTAAGAATGCTGCGTAAATTACCACTAAAATGCACTACTGTCTAGTTTTTGTTAGAAAAAACAGGGTAAAATAGCGGACGATATAGAGATTATTATTGCATATTGATTAATTATGCGTAATAATTGAATAATTAATCATTTTTTATAATCGAGATAAGGATAACTTATGGCTCTCTGGGGTGGTCGTTTTACACAAGCGGCAGACAAACGTTTTAAAGATTTTAATGATAGCCTGCGTTTTGATTATCGCTTGGCAGAGCAAGATATTGAAGGCTCAATTGGTTGGTCTAAAGCTTTAGTGAATGTTGGTGTTTTAAGTGCTGAAGAACAACAACAGCTAGAGGTTGCCTTAAATGAATTATTAATCGAAGTGCGGTCAAATCCACAAGCGATTTTACAAGATGATGCAGAAGATATTCATAGCTGGGTAGAAAGTAAGCTTATTGATAAAGTGGGCAATTTGGGCAAAAAATTACACACGGGGCGTAGCCGTAATGACCAAGTTGCACTTGATATTAAAATGTGGTGTAAACAGCGTGTAGTCGAGTTGCAAGAATCAGTTCGTAATCTTCAACGTCATTTGGTACAAACTGCTGAAAATACGCAAGATGCGGTGATGCCAGGTTATACCCATTTACAACGTGCACAACCAATCACTTTTGCCCATTGGTGTATGGCTTATGTGGAAATGTTTGAGCGTGATTATTCACGTCTCGCCGATGCTTATAAACGTATGAATAGCTGCCCATTAGGCAGTGGTGCGCTTGCAGGAACAGCCTATGCAGTCGATCGTGAACAATTAGCCACCGATCTTGGTTTTGCTTTTGCGACGCGTAATAGTTTGGATAGCGTCTCTGATCGTGATCATATTGTGGAATTGCTTTCAACGGCGTCTTTAAGTATGGCGCACCTTTCTCGTTTCGCTGAAGATATGATTATTTTCAACAGTGGTGAAGCGAATTTTGTGGAGTTGTCAGATCGAGTGACTTCAGGCTCATCTTTAATGCCGCAAAAGAAAAATCCAGACGCTTGTGAATTGATTCGTGGTAAAGCGGGCCGTGTCATGGGGGCATTAACCGGTATGTTGATGACCTTAAAAGGTTTGCCGTTAGCGTATAACAAAGATATGCAAGAAGACAAAGAAGGGATCTTTGATGCGTTAGATACCTGGCAAGATTGCGTAGATATGGCGACTTTTGTATTAGATGAGTTAAAAGTGAATACCGATCGTACACGCGAAGCTGCTTTAAAAGGTTATTCAAATGCAACAGAGTTAGCCGATTACCTTGTAGCAAAAGGTGTGCCATTCCGTGATTCTCACCATATTGTCGGTGAAACCGTGGTTTATGCCATTGAAAAAGGAAAAGCGTTGGAAGACTTAACCATTCCAGAATTCCGTCAATTCAGTGATGTGGTAGGGGATGATGTATATGACATTCTTTCGCTACAATCTTGTTTAGATAAACGTTGTGCGAAAGGTGGGGTTTCACCACTTCGTGTTGCAGAAGCGATTGCAGAAGCAAAAGCGAGATTAGCTTAATTAGTGTAAATAAAAAGAGCGGTCAAAAAATTTGATATTCTGTTGCAATTTCAAAGAGAACGCTTAACTAAATTTAAGAATAATCCTTGTGCGTTTTATTAGCCACAAGGATTTTTTATTTATGGATAGACATGAATATAGAAATGGTTGATTAAATTAAAAGAACTAAAATGATTTTTGTATTTATAAGCCGTGTTAAATTTAGTAAAATTTGTTCGATATTTCTTTTCAAAGGAACCTTACAATGACACCACAGCTTGCTCAACTTATCGCTAAATTAGAAGAAATTTTTCAAATAAATCAACCTGATTTAGATTTCGGTATTTATCGCATTCTTAATTCACGCCAAACCCAAATCAACGAATTTCTACAAAAAACGCTACCAAACAAAATTAATGCCGCATTTAATGGCAATTTTGAACAAGCAAACAACGTTTACAACCATCTCTACACCTTCTTTTCTCGCTATTACGACCAAGGCGATTTTATCAGCTAACGCCGTTATAAAGGCGATACTTACGCCATTCCCTATGCCGGCGAAGAAGTGATGTTACACTGGGCAAATAAAGACCAGTACTACACCAAATCAGGCGAAAGTTTCAGTAATTATGCGTTTACATTAGAAAACGGCAAAAAAGTACAATTCCGTCTAGTGGAAGCGGACACTGCAAAAGATAACCGCAAAGACAATGAGCAAGCTCGAGTGTTTGCCTTAATTGAACCACAAATTAAAACTGAAACGGACGAAAATGGCGATGAAATTCAAACCGATATTCGCCCAATCGAAGAAAATGGCGACTTACTTACGATTCGTTTTGAATACAAATCGGTAAATAAAAAAGAAAAACAGTCAGATTATATCACCCAAGCGGTGGAAAAAATTCAAAACTTTGCAATTCCCGATGAATTTCAAGGTATTTTCAGAGCAATGCCAACGGAGAAAAATAAAAATCGTACGCTGCTTGAAAAATATCTCACCGACTACACCGCTAAAAATACCGCCGATTATTTTATTCATAAAAATTTAGGTAAGTTTTTAAATCAAGAATTGGATTTTTATATCAAAAATGAAGTGATGAACTTGGATAACATTCAAGACAGCACTGATTTTTCACATATTGAGCAAAACCTCCAAACGATTAAAATGCTAAAAACAGCAGCAAAAGAAATTATTGCCTTTCTTGCTCAATTAGAAGATTTCCAAAAGAAATTGTGGCTGAAAAAGAAATTTGTAGCAGGTTGTCATTATCTGATTACGCTCGATCATTTAAATGAAGCTCAAGTGCAAGCTGCATTAGATAATCCAAAACAAACTGCTCAATGGCAAGCCTTGTTTAACGTGGATACAAGCGGTCTAAATGTGGTAGAACTTTGCAAAAACTATCCGCACTTGGTGGTCGATACTGCTTTATTTGAACCGAAATTCCAAGCCGATGTATTAAATAATCTGCACGATTTAGATGAGAAAACTAACGGATTGCTTATTCATTCCGATAATTTTCAAGCCCTGAATTTATTGCAGGAAAAATATAAAGAAAAAGTGAAATGTATTTATATTGATCCGCCGTATAACACGAATGCGTCAGAAATTATTTATAAAAATGGATATAAGCATTCTAGTTGGCTTTCGTTAATGCATAACAGGATTGAGATAGGTCAAAATCTTCATAACTCTAAAGGGTTGTTGTTAACTGCAATTGACGATACTGAATTGAGATATTTGCATAATGCCATTGAAACTATTTATGGATATGAAAACTTTGTTGCAAATTTGGCAATTCAGCAGAATCCAAGAGGTCGTAGTGATGCTATGCATATAGCTCCCTCACATGAGTATACTTTGTTATACGCAAAAAATTTACCACTTTTAGAGACAAACGAATTGCTTCAGAGTGTTGATGATTTGAATAAGAAATATCCCAAACATGATGATATTTCTTCTTATCGTGAATTACCATTAAGAAGAAGTGGTTCTAATTCAAAAAGAACGGAAAGACCTAATTTATTTTTTCCAATTTATTTTGATAGAGAATTAAACAAACTATCTCTTGAGAAATCTGTAAATTCTATAGAAATTCTACCAATTGATACAGAGGGTGTTGAGCGTTGCTGGAGATGGGGTAAAGAGAAGTTAATAGGAACATTTAAAACTGAAATTATAGTTAAATCTAATGGAGATGCATTTAATCTATATACCAAGGATAGGTTAAAAAATACTATCAAACCTAAGTCTTTCTGGTATGGTGCAAAGCATGATGCTTCATCTCACGGTACAATGCTTTTAAAAAATTTATTTTTAAATTCTGAATTTAGCTATCCAAAAAGTCTAAATACTTTACTAGATTTATTTTCTTTATCAACGAATAAAAACGATCTAATCCTCGACTACTTCGCAGGTTCTGGTACAACAGCTCATGCTGTAATCAATCTTAATCGAGAAGACAACGGCAACCGTAAATATATTCTGGTGGAACAGGGCGAATATTTTGACAGCGTACTAAAACCACGCGTGCAAAAAGTGATTTTCGCTAAAGACTGGAAAGACGGCAAACCGCAAGCAGATAACGGGGCGTTTGGTGGCGTATCGCAAATCGTCAAAGTACTCAAACTGGAAAGCTACGAAGATACACTCAACAACCTAGAATTAAAACAGCCTGCCAGTGATTTATTCGATCAAAACGAGGCGTTACAAAACGACTATTTATTGCACTATATGCTAGACGTAGAAAGCCGTGATTCACTGCTTAATACGCAGCATTTTACCAAACCGTTTGACTATCAACTCAACATCGCCACCACTTCTGCGGGTGCGTATGAAGCAAAAACCATTGATTTGGTGGAAACATTTAACTATTTGATTGGTTTGCGGGTAAGTGAAATCAATGACAAGCGTGAAAATGGCTTAGTTACGGTGCAAGGCATAAATACGAGCGGTGAAAAAACGTTAGTGATTTGGCGTGATTGTGAAAAATATGATTACGACAAGCTCAACCGCTATTTGGATAGTCGAGATATTAACCCACAAGACAGCGAATTTGAGGTGGTTTATATCAATGGCGACCATAATGTGCCAACCGTTTTCACTGACAGCGATGATAGCGTGAAAACGCTTAAAGTGCGGTCGATTGAAGCGGAGTTTTTACAACGGATGTTTGAATGACAAATCTCCCCTAACCCCTCTTTACTAAAGAGGGGAATAAGTTTGTAGAAAATTGGAGATCGTTATTCTTCATCAAGATCGCCCCCCCTCTTTTGTAAAGAGGGGCTGGGCGAGATCTAAAACAATGTCAAAAGGACAAAAAATGAAACGCACTTTCCACGATAACTTAATTCTAAACCGCTATTTGTTGTCGCTGTTTAATCAAGACAATTTAGAAAAATTTAAACAACGCTTGGGTGATGATCGCTTTGAAGGCATTGATAACGATGGGCAAACAAAATTTTTTCATGAACTCACTGGTGGGCAGTTATTTCAAACCGATTTGATTTCGGAAAACGATTTACGCCGTTATGATTTGAATATCGTCAAACATTGGCAGCAAATTACCGAGCATCGTAATAAAGCTGAAGGACATATTTTAAAATTAAAATACTTCCAATATCTTTCTTTGTTATTTACTGAAATTTATTTGGATTTTTATTTTAATCGCCCAAATGAACTGTTAAATCAATTAAATGAACAACTGGTTTTACTCAAAGAGAACGATAACGCTTTTCCTGATTTTGATTTATATGAATTAAGTGACTTAAATAAATTAGCATTTTGGAATGCGACAGGCAGTGGTAAAACGTTGCTAATGCACGTCAATATTCTGCAATATCAGCATTATCAAAAAAACAAAGATTTAACGGTGTTTGTGATTACGCCTAATGAAGGACTTTCAGAGCAACATTTAGTGGAATTTACCGCTTCAAGCTTGCCAGCAAGTCTTTTTGATAAAAATAAGCCTTTTCAAGGGACAGGCTTGTTTAACGATATTCAGATTATGGATATTAACAAACTGGCAGATAAAGATGGCGAATTGACGGTAGCGGTCGATCGCTTTTTGGATTTAAATAAATTAGTGCTGGTGGATGAAGGACATCGTGGTTCTTCGGGCGATCAATGGTTTGCTCGCCGTCAAAAATTGATTGGCGATGGTTTTGCGTTTGAGTATTCTGCTACCTTTGGGCAAGCGGTGAAAGACGGTAAAACAGTCAAAGATTGCTTGTTTGACATTCAGAAAAAAATTGGTAAAGAAAACGGTATAACCAAAAAAGCCGAGGTACAAAAAATCCCGACCAGCTTTACCGATAAACAAGAAGCTAAACAAAAAGCGGTGTTTGAAACCTACGCTAAATGCGTATTGTTTGACTATTCCTACAAGTTTTTCTATGCCGATGGCTATGGTAAAGAGTTTTCCATTTTGAATATGAAAGCGGAAGATTACGGTGTTGCTGATAATGACCGTAAGTATTTTGTGGCAAGTTTACTTTCGTTTTATCAGCAACTTTATTTATTTACAAAAAATCAGGAAAAATTGACCGCTTACAATCTGCATAAACCGCTGTGGGTATTTGTGGGTAATACGGTAAATGCTGAAAATAGTGATATTTGGGCAGTCGTAGAACAGTTAGCCTATTTTTTAAATGTCAAAAATCGTTCGCAAATTTTAGCATGGTTAAACGATTTGCTATGTGATGAACCACTCTTGCTAGACAGCAAAGGCAATGCGATCTTCCGCCATCGCTTTTTGTCATTAGCAACTTTTAAAGGTAATTTAAATGCCCTTTATAGCGATATTCTGAAAACCTTATTTAACACAGAAAGTGCCTCGCATCTCTATTTGCATAATATTAAAAAAGCTTCGGGCGAAGTGGCGTTAAAAGTGGGCAATAACGATTATTTTGCTTTGATTAACGTTGGTGATAGCAGTGAATTGCTTAAAAGTGCGGTGGAATTAGAGAACGTATCGGTTGAACAAGACGAATTTTTAGACGGCTTGTTTGGCTCAATCAATAAAGACAGCTCAACGCTTAACTTGCTTATCGGTTCTCGCAAATTTACTGAAGGTTGGTCTAGCTGGCGTGTTTCGACGATGGGCTTACTGAATATGGGCAGAGGGGAAGGTTCGCAAATTATTCAACTTTTTGGACGCGGAGTACGTTTGAAAGGACGTAATTTTTCGCTACGAAGAACGACTATAAACGAAATGCCAAAAGGTTTGGGGTTAGATAAATTAGAAACACTCAATATTTTCGGTATTAAAGCCGATTATATGGCGAAATTCCGCGAATACTTGCAAGATGAAGGTATTCAATCGCCTGATGAAGTATTGCAGTTAGATTTTCCTGTGCAGAAAAAGCTGCCAGCTAATGTCGCATTGAAAACCTTACGATTGAAAGATGGCTATAAAGACAACCAAAAAATGGGCTTTAAACGCCAAGAAATGGTGCAGCTTTATGAGCTGCCTAAATTTGCCCAAGGTAAAATTAAGCCGATTTTAGCCGTGTTGGATCTGTATCCAAGATTGGAAGCATTAAGTTCTAAAGCGATTCGTCAAAGCGATAATGATGAGCGCCAAAGCAATAAATTCAAGCGAGAAATTTTTGCCTTATTCGATTGGGACAAACTTTATTTAGAATTACAGCAATACAAAATGGAACGCACTTGGTCAAATTTGCGTGTTAGCCGTGATGGATTGCGTAAATTTGTCGAAAGTCGAGAGGATTGGTATTTGCTCTACGTGCCAGATTCAGCAATGGAAATTCGTTGTTTTGCTGATGTTCAAACGCAACAGGATATTTTGCTCCAACTATTGAAGGAATATACCGACCAATTTTACCGTCGTTTAAAAGCCGCCTATGAACAGCAATTTATGGAAACGACGATTGTTACTGAAGAAAATGGTTCGTTCTTTGACGAATACAAAATGTTGTTTGGTGAGGAGGAAAATATTCCTTATGAGCGTGAACAAACGGTTAAAAAAATCGAGGAATTGGCCGATTTAATTCGAGATAAAAAAATTGAGCAGGCGATGAATTGGCAATCACCACTGGCTGAATTTAAGGCGATTTGTTTTAATAGCCATCTGTTTTATCCTCTTATTTCTTTTGATAAATCAACAGGTTTACCGATAAAGATTTCCCCATTACCATTTGACGCGGAAAGTGAAGTGAAATTTATCCATGATTTAATGATTGCCGAAGAATCTGGATTAGCAAAATTAGCAAAATGGCTGGACGGTAAATCGCTTTATTTAATGCGCAATGCCGATCGTAAAGACAAAGGCTTAGGTTTTGCCTTAGCGGGCAATTTCTATCCTGACTTTCTGCTGTGGGTGGTAGATTACGAAAATGGCAAACAATGGTTGAATTTTGTTGATCCGAAAAGCATTACCAGGATGGACTTAGATGATCAAAAATTAGGATTGTATAAAGTAGTGAAAGAATACGAAGCACAAATAGCAGATCCGAATTTGGTGCTAAATAGTTTTATTGTGTCGATTAACAAATTGGAAAGTTGGAAAAATATTAAATTAACCGCAGAAGAGCTTGCCGATAGACATATTTTATTTTTTGAAAACAACTATTTACAGCAAATGTTTGAGAAGATGCAATGATGAATATCACACCTTATCACGCCCGTTATTTTGCTAATGAAATCACGTGTCGCCGAACAGATGATAACCGTTTATCGCAATCACTATTTGATGCAAAGGTAGATTTAAATCCCCATCAAATTGATGCGGCATTGTTTGCGCTTAAAAATCCGCTACAAGAAGGTGTCATGCTTGCCGATGAGGTGGGTTTAGGAAAAACCATTGAAGCAGGTTTAGTGCTTTGTCAAAAATGGGCAGAACGTAAGCGGAATTTGTTGATTGTTTGCCCTGCCATTTTGCGTAAACAATGGGGGAATGAGCTAGCCGAAAAGTTTGGTTTGCCAACAATGGTGGTAGATAAAACGGTTGTCAATCAAGCAATGAAAAAGACAAACGGTGGAAAACTGTTTAATTTTTGCAAAAATCAAATCGGCAACAATGTGCTGATTGTTTCCCATCAATTTGCCAGCAAAGAACAAGCGACCTTCAAGCAGTTTGATTGGGATTTGGTGGTTATTGATGAAGCTCACAAGATGCGTAATGCCCACAAAGCCGACAACAAAATGGGGCAAGCAATGCGCAATGCCTTTGGGGGCAAGAAAAAATTACTACTCACGGCCACACCTTTGCAAAATTCGTTGATGGAACTGTATGGATTATCAACTTTGCTTGATGATCATATTTTTGGCGACCGCAAATTTTTCCAAAAAGAATTTGTTCGTCGTGGCAATGTGGCTGAACTCAAAGAGAGAATGGCAAGTTTTGTTAAACGTACGCTACGCAAGAATGTGTTGGAATATGTGCGTTATACCGAACGTAAGACGATCACTCAAGAATTTATGCCAACGGCAGCAGAATTTGCCCTTTATGAGCAAATCTCAGAATTTTTACGTAAAGAAAGTAGCTACGCATTGCCAAAGCGACATAAACATTTAACGGCTTTGATATTACGAAAGCTGCTAGCTTCAAGTCCGCAAGCGGTTTTGGGAACATTAAAAGCCATTTTGCTAAGGCTTCAAAATTTACAGCAGCTAGAACAGAATCAAGATGAAACATTAAGCGAAATTGAGGCATTATTTGATGGTGAAGAATTAACCACAGAAGATGTGGAAGCCGATGAATTAGAAGCGGAAGAGATATCTGTTTCTGTTAGCGATGAATTAAATCAAGCAGCGTTACAGGCAGAAATCACTGAAATTGAAGGCTTTATTCGTTTGGCTGAAGGTTTACAACAAGACAGCAAAATTCTTGCTTTATTGACCGCACTTCAAACCGGTTTTGCGGAAATGGCTAAACTGGGAGCAAATCAAAAAGCGATTATTTTCACCGAATCGGTACGCACACAGAAATACCTATTTGATTTTTTAACGCAAAATGGCTATGCCGATAATGTGGTACTCTTCAGCGGTACGAATAATGATCCGAGTTCTGTGGTGATTTATCAAGATTGGCTTGTTCGCCATCAAGGCACAGAAAAAATTACAGGCTCGGCAGAAGTGGATAAGCGTTCGGCATTGATCGAGCATTTCAAAGAAAAAGCTCAAATTATGATTGCGACAGAAGCTGCTAGTGAAGGGGTAAACCTGCAATTTTGTTCATTGCTGATTAACTATGATTTACCGTGGAATCCGCAGAGAGTGGAACAACGCATCGGGCGTTGTCATCGTTATGGGCAGAAATTCGATGTGGTGGTAATCAATTTCTTAAATAAACGGAATCTTGCTGATCAGCGCGTTTTAGAGTTGCTCACAGAAAAATTTAAATTGTTCCAAGGCGTGTTGGGTGCGTCTGATGAAGTGTTAGGGCGAATTGAATCTGGGGTGGATATTGAAAATCAAATTGCGAATATTTATGCCACGTGCCGTACTGAAAACGAAATTCAGACAGCCTTTGATCAGTTACAAGCCCAATTTGCCGATGAAATTGAAGGAAGAGTGCAAGAAACTAAAAATGCGTTGGTTTCGAGCTTTGATCAGTCAGTGCTAGAACGCCTTAAAGTGATGACGGAAGACCGTCTAAACGCAATGGAACAGTGGTTTTGGGGCGTTACGCAATTTGCACTAAACGGTAAAGCTCAGTTTAATCAAACAGATTGGTATTTTTTACTCGAAAATGCACCACTAGGCGGTATACCTCTTGGACGATACCTATTGCCACGTAAAGAGCGAATAGCAACGTTGCAAGGTTATGAATATCGCTTAAATCAACCGCTTGGACAATGGTGTATCAATGAAGCATTAAATGCCTATACACCAAATACGACATTAGTTTTTGATTACACAAATTTTCCTGAAAAAATTAGTTTAATCGAACAATATCAAGGAAAATCTGGCTGGTTACGTTTGAATAAAATCAGTGTAGAGTCGAATGCGGAAAGTCAAGAATCGTTAGTATTTACCGTGTGTGATGAGCAAGGTAATTTGCTAGATAAAGAATTTGCACAAAAGTTATTCTTACTTTCTGCGGATTTGCAAAATTCTGTTCAAAATCCACCGCTTGTCTTTGAAGATTTAGTGAAAAATCAAATTGATTTAGAAAAAGCTCGTATTAAGGCTGAAAACGATGTCTTGTTAAAAGCGGAAAGTGTTCGTATTAACGCTTGGGCAAAAGATCAAATGCAAGCTGCTGAAGATTTAATTAGCGAACTCAAAGAGGCAATGCGCGGCAAAGAAAAGGAATTGGTGCTAGCAGATGATATTGAATTGCAAATTCAGTTACAAGAAGAGGTAACAAAACTGCGTAAACAGCTTCGCAAGGCTCGTAATGAATTGGACGATGTGCAAGATGAAATTGCTGAACAGGAATTACAGCTATTGAAAGAATTAAAAGGTAAAATTCATCAAACAATGCAGGAAAGCTTAGTGTTTGAGATTTTCTGGATGATTCAATAAGAAGCAAAAGCGAGATTGGCTTAATTAGCGTAAATAAAAAGAGCGGTCAAAAAATATTGTGCTTTTTGACCGCTCTTTAGTTTTATTGTGGAAGTGGATCCATTAATTCAAGGATTTTATCGGTAGGCTCTTTTATATCGAAACTCGATCCCATTAATAATGAAAAAGTCTCGTCATTTCGTTTGCAAGCAGCATGAGAAATTAGCTTACCTTTCTTATTACGCAAATCGATAGTAACTTGACTGATGCTCGTCTTATCTACTGCTCTTTCTTTTATTATCGTCCACAACTGATTATTTTCTGTTGGTGGAAGAAAAAGCGTCGCTTCTGTGGCATAAGCTTGTAAGTAAGCATTATCTATCGTTTGATCAGCCACATTCACATCGTTTTTCATGTAAGTGAATGTTTTAAGATTATTTAGCGCGACCCAAAGTTTTTCCCCTTTGGTGCTTTCACATTTTACAACATCAATGACGCTATCACCGAGATTCATGGCATTCTCATTTGCGAACGAACATAGTGGAATGGCAGCCAAAAATACCCACAGATATTTATTCATTAAATTAATCTCTAAAGTTATTAAATTGGAATGGTTGGCCTAATTCAGCGCCTTTCACCAATTGAATAACAGCTTGTAAATCATCACGAGATTTTCCGGTTACGCGTACTTGTTCACCTTGAATTTGAGTTTGAACTTTGATTTTTGAATCTTTCACTAATTTAGTGATTTTCTTCGCCATCTCTGGTTCAATCCCTTGTTTTAATTTGATTTCTTTGGTGTAAAGTTTACCGTGATGTTCACTTTCTGTTGGAATATCCAATGAGCTATGCTCAATGCCACGTTTTACAAACGCACCAATCAAGATTTCAATTAATTGTTCTAATTGGAAATCAGATTCGGTGGTCACTTTCACTGTTTCGCTTTTTTCATTTAATTCAATCACCGCTTCCACACCACGGAAATCATAACGTGTACTTAATACGCGGTTTGCATTTTCAACCGCATTACGCACTTCGTGCATAGTAATTTCAGATACGATGTCAAAAGATGGCATAAATTTTCTCCCAAAATGAATTAAATTCGATCATTTGCACTTAAAAGACATAAAAGTGCGGTTAAGTCAGCAAAGTTTACCACAATTTGTGCTTGTTGTTGCACCTTTGGTTTCGCATGAAATGCCACGCCTAATCCGGCGACCTTCATCATCGCCAAATCATTAGCGCCATCACCAATAGCAAGGGTGTTTTTGCGTGGAATGCCGTATTCCTCAGCGAGTTTTTGCAAGGTATTCGCTTTGTATTGTGCATCGACTACGCTACCTTTTACATTTCCAGTCAGCGTACCATCAATAATTTCAAATTGATTGGAAGCCGCAAAGTCAAGATTTAATAAACTTTTTAAGTAATCGGCGAAATAGGTAAAGCCACCAGAGGCAATGGCGGTTTTCCAACCATGTTGTTGTAATGTCTTAATGGTTTCAATTAAGCCTGGCATTAACGGTAATTTTTCACGTACCTGTTGCAAAATGCTTTCTGGCGCGCCTTTAAGCGTACCCACACGGCGACGCAAACTTTGTTCAAAATCGAGCTCGCCACGCATGGCGCTTTCAGTAATGGCAGAAACTAATTCACCCGTGCCAGCCAGTTTAGCGATCTCATCGATACATTCAATTTGAATGGCGGTAGAATCCATATCCATCACCAATAAACCTTTTTCTGATAATTTTGCATCAAAATCCAGTTTAGCGATGTCTAATTGCAGGTCGTGAGCATGGGCAATAAAATCGGCGAGCCATTTGCCTTTTAAAAAGACAACGGTATTTTTTTCAACGTTCCATGCATCAAAACATAGGAAAGATTGACCGCACTTTTGTTGGAATTCGAGTAATTTGGCTAAATTCAGCGTTGTACCGTATAAAATAAACGCATGCGATTCATCGGAGTGAGGCAAATCAGACGAAAGTGCGGTAGGAAATTTGGGATATTTTTGGGTAATGCTTGCAAGGTTTTGAATTTGCATAGAAAATCCTGTAAATTGTGAATACTCATCTATTCTAGCCGATCTTGGCGAAAAAATGGAAAAACAACGTGCAATTAATTAAAGAAAAACTTCAAAAATCACTGATGTTTGGGCTCATCGTGCTGCTTTGTATCGGTGCCATGGCGGTGATTTTATTTGGTGTGAAACAATTTAAGATTGGTTCACAGCTTTCAAGTGTGAATCAAGTAGCGAATTTATCGCATACTTTGGTTCGTCAGCAAGCCAATTTATTTTCAGTTTTATTAACCAATAATGCGAAATCCGATCAGCTCGTTGAAAATTTAGATAATTTAGTTAAAGAGAATTTTGTGCTTGATGCGACCATTTATGATTATAACGGCAAAGAATTGGCACAAAGTACCAATACCGGCAATCTTCGTGAGCAACTTGGTCTTGAGCATAAAAATGAAGGTGAGTTTTCAACACAACAAATTGTTGAACCGATTTACTCGGCTTCCAATAATGCGGTTCGTGGCTTTTTGCGCGTGACCTTTGACGCCCAATATGCTCAAACGACGCAGAGCAAAATCAATCAAGTTTTTCACCGCTTATATGGTGAAATAGTAGTGGTCTTTTTATTAGGCGCGTTATTCGCCAGTTCCATTCATTATTTTTTAAGTCATTATCGTCGAACATATCGAAAACCAGTGGAAACTAAAACGGTGGTCAATTTACAAGGTAAATCAAGTAGCCAGCGTTTCCATCAACGTCGTCGAAGAATTTGATCAAGTTAAATAAAATTGCAAATATTGGTTAAGCCAATCAGTAAATAGGGTAGAATACTGAGAATTATTTAGATAGGAGAAAAACATGGCAACTCGTAGACAACTCGCCAACGCAATTCGTGCGCTATCAATGGATGCCGTACAAAAAGCAAAATCAGGCCACCCAGGTGCCCCTATGGGAATGGCGGATATCGCTGAAGTATTATGGCGCGATTTCTTAAAACACAATCCAAATAATCCTAAATGGACTGATCGCGACCGTTTTGTGCTTTCTAACGGCCACGGGTCAATGTTGATTTATAGCTTATTACATTTAACAGGTTACGATCTTTCTATCGAAGATTTAAAACAATTCCGTCAATTACATTCTAAAACCCCAGGACACCCAGAATATGGTTATGCACCAGGTATTGAAACCACAACCGGTCCGTTAGGTCAAGGTATTACAAATGCCGTGGGTATGGCGATTGCGGAGAAAACATTAGCAGGTCAATTTAACCGTGAAGGTCATGAAATCGTGGACCATCATACTTATGTGTTCTTAGGTGATGGCTGTTTAATGGAAGGGATTTCTCACGAAGCTTGCTCTTTAGCGGGCACATTAGGCCTTGGTAAATTAATCGCATTCTACGATGACAACAATATTTCGATTGATGGTCATGTTGATGGGTGGTTCAGCGATGATACGGCAGAACGTTTTGAAGCTTATGGCTGGCAAGTAATTCGTAATGTAGATGGTCACGATGCAGAACAAATTCGTGCCGCAACCATTCTTGCTCAAGCAGAAAAAGAAAAACCAACGTTAATTATTTGTAAAACCATCATCGGTTTTGGTTCACCAAATAAATCAGGTTCTCATGATTGTCACGGTGCACCATTAGGTGATGAAGAAATTGCATTAACCCGTAAAGCACTTGGCTGGGAATATGGTCCATTTGAAATTCCGGCTGAATACTATGCTGAATGGTCTGCAAAAGAAAAAGGCGCTGCAGCAGAAAAATCTTGGGAAGAAAAATTTGCCGCTTATGCTAAAGCATACCCTGAACTTGCCGCAGAATTTACACGTCGTGTAAACGGTGAATTACCAGCAAATTGGGCGGCTGAATCTAAAGCGTTCATTGAAAAATTACAAGCAAACCCTGCAAGTATTGCAAGCCGTAAAGCATCACAAAATGCAATCGAAGCTTATGCACATGTATTACCTGAATTCTTAGGTGGCTCTGCAGACTTAGCAAGCTCTAACTTAACGTTATGGAGCGGTTCTAAACCAATTCGTTCACACGAAAACGTAGGTGGTAACTATATCAACTATGGTGTGCGTGAGTTCGGTATGTCTGCGATTATGAATGGTATTGCTTTACACGGCGGTTTCATTCCTTATGGCGCAACCTTCTTAATGTTCTACGAATATGCACACAATGCAGTGCGTATGGCAGCATTAATGAAACAACGCACTTTATTCGTTTATACTCATGACTCGATCGGTTTAGGCGAAGATGGTCCAACTCACCAACCAGTTGAGCAAACTACATCATTACGCTTAATTCCAAATCTTGAAACATGGCGTCCATGTGACCAAGTGGAATCAGCCATCGCATGGCAACAAGCGGTTGAACGTCAAGATGGCCCAAGTGCGTTGATCTTTACCCGTCAAAACTTAGCACAAATGGACCGCACTTCTGCACAATTAGATGCCGTTAAACGTGGTGCTTATGTGTTAAAAGACTGTGAGGGTACACCAGAGTTAATCTTCATTGCGACAGGTTCTGAAGTGGAATTAGCAGTGAAAGCAGCAGATGTATTGAGTGCTGAAGGTAAAAAAGTACGTGTTGTATCTATGCCAAGCACTAACCGTTTCGACAAACAAGATGCAGCGTACCGTGAAAGTGTGTTACCTGCAGCCGTAACCAAACGTGTTGCAATCGAAGCAGGTATTGCAGACTTCTGGTATAAATACGTTGGCTTTGAAGGTCGCGTGGTAGGTATGAATAGCTTCGGCGAATCAGCTCCAGCAGATCAATTATTCAAACTTTTTGGTTTCACCGTGGATAACGTGGTAGCAAAAGCAAAAGAGATTTTATAATTATTAAAATAGATAAAGGCAGGCAATGACCTGCCTTTTTTTTTGATTTGAAAAAAGTGCGGTCAAAAAATAAGAAAATTTTTGACCGCACTTTGTTTTTATCTGCTTTCACCTTGTTATCTAAGCCTTTTTTCGTCAATCCATTGAGTTCGCTTTTTAAGTTTGTTAAAATTTGCAACACTTTTTGCAATAAGAATAAAACGTAAAAAGTGAGTTCGGAAGAAGGTAGCTGGAGAGTAGGGAATTGCCCCTACGCCGACGAGGTAAAATCTTTCAGGCGCAATCGCAAGGTTGCAGGGACTGTTACTGGACGAACCCTTGGAGAGATCCATTGCATTTTATTGATGTAAATGGACGCCGAAGGCGCAAAAGAGCGGTCGATTTTTCGATTGTTTTCCAAACGCTCAGGCAAAAGGACAGGGGCAAAAGACAATCCGTATTATCAAAATATTTCTATCGGGATTCTTCTTGTCTCCTTGTCGAGTTTATTTGTATTTTAAACGACGAGGAATCATCAATGTCATTACAGACAACCTTATCTGCTATTAGCAGCTTTGTATGGGGACCGCCCCTACTCATTCTATTGTCCGGAACCGGACTTTATCTCACCCTTCGTTTAGGCTTCTTACAAATTCGTTATTTGCCTCGTGCATTGAGCTATTTATTTGCTCGTGGTGCGAATAAAGGAAAGGGGGATGTATCTTCTTTTGCGGCACTTTGTACGGCATTAGCGGCAACTATTGGTACAGGGAATATCGTGGGTGTAGCCACTGCGGTGCAAGCAGGTGGACCTGGCGCGATTTTTTGGATGTGGCTAGTTGCATTATTAGGCATGGCAACCAAATATGCAGAATGTTTGCTTGCTGTGAAATATCGTGTACGCGATAAATATGGTTTTATGGCTGGTGGGCCAATGTACTACATTGAACGTGGTCTTGGTATCAAATGGTTAGCGAAATTATTTGCGCTATTTGGGGTGTTGGTGGCCTTCTTCGGTATCGGTACTTTCCCTCAAGTGAATGCGATTACACATGCAATGCAAGACACCTTTAATGTACCTGTTGTGATTACTGCAACAGTGGTGACCGTATTGGTCGCCATGATTATTCTCGGTGGGGTAAGACGTATTGCGAGAGCATCTGCAGTCATTGTGCCTTTTATGGCGCTTGGTTATGTAACGACTTCAATTATCATCTTAATCGTTAATTACGACAAATTGCCTACTGCAATTGCATTAATTATTCAGAGTGCGTTTAACCCACAAGCGGCTTTAGGCGGTGCAGTTGGTTTTACTGTGATGAAAGCGATTCAATCGGGTGTGGCACGCGGTATTTTCTCAAATGAATCTGGTTTAGGGAGTGCGCCTATTGCAGCTGCAGCGGCACAAACCAAAGAGCCGGTTCGCCAAGGTTTAATTTCGATGACAGGAACTTTTTTAGACACCATTATCGTGTGTACCATGACAGGTTTAGTACTTGTTATTACAGGCGCATGGAGTAATCCAGAGCTTTCGGGCGCAAGTGTGACCAACTACGCTTTTGCACAGGGCTTAGGCACGTCATTTGGTGCAACCATTGTAACAGTAGGATTATTATTCTTTGCTTTCACCACAATTTTAGGGTGGTGCTATTACGGTGAACGTTGTTTCCTTTACTTAGTCGGTATCCGTGGTATTAAATTGTATCGCTTTGTGTTTATTGTTTTGGTCGGGGCGGGTTCATTCCTTACCTTAGATTTAATTTGGATTTTAGCGGATATTGTAAACGGTTTGATGGCCTTCCCGAACTTAGTTGCATTAATTGGTTTACGCAAAGAGATTATTTCAGAAACCAAAGATTACTTTGAACGTTTAAAAGCAACGCAACATGATCAAGATGAATTAGCCTAATTCATCTCGTAAAAAGAAAAGGGAAGCAGGGTGCTTCCCTTTGTTGTTTACAGCTTTACATCATAACAAGTTTATACAGAAAGAAAATCATATTTTTGCAGAAATTAGATCCCGATCATATTTTTGAATATTTGTTTTTTTATTTGCCTAAAAGCACTTGAAAAAGCAGTGCAAGGTCGATATGTTGTTATTAAAGATGAACGGAACCGAAGGGTTCATTTAACCAAAAGAGGTAAATGCTATGACACTCAATATCACAAGCAAACAAATGGAAATCACCCCTGCAATTCGTGAACATGTGGAGGGAAGACTTGCAAAATTAGAGAAATGGCACACTCAACTGATTAGCCCACACTTTGTTTTAAGTAAAGTGCCAAACGGCTTTTCTGTAGAGGCTTCAATTGGAACCCCATTAGGTAATCTACTTGCGACAGCAACCGCTGATGATATGTATAAAGCAATCAATGAAGTGGAAGAGAAATTAGAACGTCAATTAAATAAACTTCAACATAAAGGTGAAGCGCGACGTGCAGATGAACGTTTGAAAGATTCTTTTGAAAAATAGAGAAGAGTGAGTAAATAACGAAAAGGCGAACATGATGTTCGCCTTTTTATTAGATATCTTGAACCACAAGTTGTAATGCGTGGCGTTGGAATTGTTTTGCTTTATGGTGTTTTAAGCGTCTTAAACGTAGGTTACGTGAAGCTGAGATATCTCTTGATGCTTTTTTCTTTAAGAAGGTTTTTCGTTTTAACATCTTTTTCTCCTTGTTTTCTTTCTATTCAATAAAAACGCTATTTTTCTGACCGCACTTATTCTGTTGCAGTTGCTTGGTTTTCTTGAACGCGATGATAATTCACAATACTGTTCATATAACGGCGGATATTCTCGACATATTGATAAGCTTCATAACCGCGAGCATAGCCATATTTTAAGTTCGAATAATGACGTTTTTCCGATAATAACAGCAGATTATTTTTCACATCTAGCCAATTATCAGGGTTGCCTCCTAATTTTTTAGTTAGGCGACGAGCGTCTAAAATATGCCCTAATCCCATATTGTATGCTGCTAAAGAATACCAAATTCGATCTTCTTCTGGAATACTGTCAGGCATTTGGTCGAGTAGCCAATGCAAATACTCCGATCCCGCTTTAATGCTTTGTTCGGCATCCGTACGATTGTTAATATTCATACGTGCAGCCGTATCTTTGGTTAACATCATCATCCCACGCACACCTGTTGGAGAGGTCGCATAAGGGTCCCAATGTGATTCTTGATAGGCTACAGCGGCTAATAATCGCCAGTCTAAATTCCCTTTGTATTTTTCAAAGAGCGGTTGATATTGAGGCAGAATTTTTTCAACCGACTCTAAATAAGCCTGAGTATCCACATAATCAAAGGCGGTAATATGACGGAAGTATTTTTCCTCAATGCGATCAATTAATCCTGTTTCAATGGCATTATTCATAAAATCTAACAAACCCGCCTGTAGCTCATTATAGGATTTATTGGAGAGATACCAATGTACGGTCATTTCATCTGTTAGGTCAAATGCAATCGCTAAATTTGGACGAATTTGTTGCGCGGCCGCCACATCAATACTATTGGCAATGGTGTAAGGAATTTTCCCTTCCGCCACTTGAATCAATAATTCTTCTTGGGTCAGCTGCTTATTGTTTTGCCATTTGAGTGCAGGGAGTTTTTTCTGTGCCTGGGATAATAATTTTTCTAAGTCTTCTCCCGCAGAAATAATAATTCCTTGCTGGATTTGAGCTAAATCTTTCGGACGATTTTCACCTTTTTTATACACAAGCTGCCAAGAGGCAGAAGTATAAGAGGGCCCTAACTGAAATTTTTCTGCACGTTGAGGTTGGAACAAAAGATTCGCAGCAGCAATATCAATATTGTTGTTCTCTAATTCGTTAAAAAGTTGATCGTTATTTTCTAAGGTTTTAATTTGTAAGCGAACCCCTAAATAATCAGCAAAGTTTTTTGCTAATTCGTATTCCAAGCCTGACTCACCTTCATTCCCAATAAAATAGTAAATGGGATTGTTAATGGTGCCGACAATAAGGCTACCGCGATTTTTGATCGCAGTGTAAGGGTTCTGCTCCGATTGCATAATTTTTTGCCAAGGGAAGACCATATCCACTGCCCAAAGTAATAATGCAAAAGCAGCAATAATACGTAAGAATAGACCTTTCAATAGATAAACCTTATAAATTGAGATAAGAGACGATTGTAACGAGAATTAAGACAATAAAAAAGCCCCTTTTACTTCAAGGGGCTGTTAAATAAGGATTAACGTTGGCGATCTCGGCGACCACGTTCATTAAAAGTACGGTCGTTTTTATCGTTAAATTTACGCTGACGACGTTCACCATTACGCTCTCCACGGAAGCGATCTTGACCAAGCTCTCCACGTTCATTACGACGACCATCGCGACGGCCTTTTCCGCCAAAATCGTTACCACCACGTCCACTATTTGATTGTGTCGCGCCCATAAAGCTCATTTGCATTTGTTTGTTTAAAACGCGAGTTTTACCGAATTGTTGAAGCAATTCTTTTGGCATGCCTTGTGGTAATTCAACGGTAGAGTAGTCATCATAAAGTTTGATATGGCCAATGTAACGGCTGTTAATATCACCTTCATTTGCGATAGCGCCTACAATATGACGGACTTCGACACCATCTGCACGACCGATTTCGATACGATATAAATCCATAGGTTGTTGGTTGCCATAGCCTTTACGCTCACCACGACGTTCAGCTGAACGTGGGTTTTCGCGTCGATCACCGCGCTCATTACGGTCACGACGACGTTTATCCATTGGTGGATCTGGTGGAAGAATGAGTTTTTGTTTACCTTGAAGCAACATCAACATCGCCGCAGCAATATCTTCTTGATCCTGATCTGCCGTGAATAAATCTTCTAATAAGCTACGATACATTTCGAGATCGTGATGTTCCAATTGCTTGGTAATCTTGTCTTGGAATTTTTTGCGACGACAGGCTTGTAACACTTCATGATTTGGCAATTCAACTTCATTGATTGGTTTTTTCATCAAGTGTTCGATATTACGAAGTAAACGGCGTTCACGTGGTTCAACGAATAACAATGCACGACCAGAACGACCAGCGCGACCGGTTCGACCGATACGGTGGACGTAAGACTCTGCATCAAGCGGGATGTCATAGTTCACCACAAGACTGATTCTTTCAATATCGATACCACGCGCAGCAACATCAGTTGCAACGACGATATCAAGGCTACCATTACGTAAGCGATCTAAGGTTTGCTCACGTAATTGTTGGGTCATATCACCGTTTAATGCTGCAGCACGGAAACCGTGTTTTTCTAATAATTCAGTCACATCAAGCGTGCCTGTTTTAGTGCGGGTAAAAATGATGGCTGCATCAAACTCTTCCACTTCTAAGAAGCGTAATAATGCATCATTTTTACGGAAACCTTGAACATACCAACAATTTTGTTCAATATCTGGCGCGTTATCGTTATTTACTTTGATTTTCACTTCTTGTGGATTATTCATGAAGCGTTTTGTGATGCGACGAATTGGCTCAGGCATAGTTGCTGAGAAAAGCGCAGTTTGGTGCTCTTCTGGTAATTCAGCCATAACGGTTTCTACATCATCAATAAAGCCCATACGAAGCATTTCATCTGCTTCATCAAGTACGATTGCTTTTAATTCAGATAGATTTAATGTGTTACGACGGATGTGATCCAAAATACGACCCGGTGTCCCCACAACAACTTGTGCACCTTGTTTTAATGCACGTAATTGGATGTCATAACGCTGACCACCATAAAGGGTTACGATATTGATACCTTTTGCATATTTCATGAAGTGTTCGCAAGCATCAGCAACTTGAATTGCTAGTTCACGCGTTGGTGCCATCACCAATAATTGTGGATGTTTTGCGGCAGGATCAATTTTTGCCAAAATAGGTAAAGAGAATGCGGCAGTTTTACCACTACCGGTTTGTGCCATACCCAGTACATCTCTGCCTTCTAGAAGAGCAGGAATACAAGCTTGTTGGATTGGCGAAGGTGTTTCAAAACCAAGGTCAGAAACGGCTTTTAGAATGAATTCAGGCAAGCCTAAATCATTAAAAGTGATTTTGTCAGTCATTAAAATACTCGAATGTAAGTAAGGAAAGCTCAATTTAGCTTTCAGGTTTATTTGTTATAAAAGAAGAAAGTCGGTCTAAAAAACAGCTGTTTTTGTGACCGCACTTTTTTCTTCTTTTTCGTCTTCAGTTTGAGCCGGTTTCAATTTCATCAGCTCTAACACGGCAAAACGATACTCAACAAAGTTATACACCTGATTCGCAATAGCAAGTTTGAATAAAGCCGCCGCTTCATCAATTTGCCCCAGATTGAGTTTTTGTTTTGCTAGATAAAAGTAGGTTTCGGTTAATATTTCTGCATATTGTTGTGAGTTCTCTGCAAATTTAGTTGCCCGTTCTTGCAAGTCACTCACAGAAATATTACCTAAATAGTATTGAACGATATTTGTTCCCCAGAAGTCCTTAGATAGCCCTTTAGCTCGTTCAACAAGGTTGGCATGGGCTTCTTGTGGTTTTAATTTTTGTTCGTTCAAATAGAGCCAGAGTACGCGATAAGGATCTTTGGTATCGGCTTCATAAAACTTCATAAAATCGTCTTCAGCAAGATTATAGCGTTCGACGTAATAAAAATTTAAACCACGATTAAGGTGGGTATAGTCATAACTTGGATCCAATTCAAACACCGCATTAAAGGTTTCTAATGCACTGTCGTAATCTTCTTCAAGCAGTAAGTAAAGCCCTAAATAATTGTAAACTGAAGCCATCTTTGGCTGTAATGCAAGGGCTTGAGTAAAGTCATAACGTGCGAGGCCCCATAAACCTAGGGAATCGTATAATACGCCACGTTCAAAGTGAAGCTTCGCTCGTTCTTCATTACTCATTTTTCCAACTAATAAAACCTGCCCGATTCGGGTAATCATCACTTCTTGTTCGAAATGAGCATTCGGATTCTGATCCGCTAGCCCGACTTTATTTGGTGCGACAAACACGTTTCCCGATTGCACACAACCGGAAATAAATAAAATCACACTTAGGCTAGACAACGAAACTAGAAAACGGAATAACCGAAAATACTGCATTGTTTTATAAGTTAGTTTGATAATCAAAACGGGTGTGCAAATTGAATTCACTCACCCTGTGAGATTATTCTTGTTCTGCTGAAATGTCTTCTGCTGGTGCAGATTCTGCTTCAGCTTCTTGTTTTGGTACAAGATCTTTCATGGTTAAGCGGATACGACCTTGGCGATCGATTTCAACCACTTTAACGGTTACTTCTTGACCAACTTGAAGATAATCACTTACTTTCTCTACGCGTTCTTCTGCAATTTGAGAAATATGAACTAAACCTTCTTTATTTCCAACGATAGCGACGAATGCACCGAAGTCAGCAAGACGAGTCACTTTACCTTTGTAAATTGCGCCCGCTTCAACTTCAGCAACGATTTCTTCAATACGTGCCATCACATTTTTCGCTGCACTACTATCTACTGCAGCAATTTTCACTGTACCATCATCATCGATATCAATAGAAGTGCCGGTTTCTTCAGTTAATGCACGGATAGTTGCACCACCTTTACCGATAACATCTTTGATTTTCTTAGGATCAATTTTCATGGTGTGAATACGCGGCGCGTAGTCAGAAATATCTGCACGTGGTGCAGGGATTGCTTGTTCCATTACGCCAAGAATGTGCATACGTGCACCTTTCGCTTGGTTTAATGCAATTTGCATAATTTCAGGGGTGATACCTTCAATTTTGATGTCCATTTGAAGTGCGGTGACACCTTCACGTGTACCCGCTACTTTAAAGTCCATATCCCCTAAGTGGTCTTCATCACCTAAAATATCTGAAAGCACCACGAATTTCTCTTCTTCTTTCACTAAGCCCATTGCGATACCTGCAACAGCTGCTTTAATTGGTACACCTGCATCCATTAATGCTAAAGACGCACCACATACAGATGCCATAGAAGAAGAACCGTTAGATTCAGTGATTTCAGATACAACACGCACAACATACGGGAATTCTGCAAGACTTGGCATAACCGCTGCTACACCGCGTTTTGCTAAACGACCGTGACCGATTTCACGACGTTTTGGTGAGCCGATCATACCGGTTTCACCTACAGAATATGGAGGGAAGTTGTAGTGGAATAAGAAGTGATCTTGACGTTCACCTGTTAATTCATCAATGATTTGTGCATCACGTTCAGTACCTAACGTTGCAACGGCTAATGCTTGAGTTTCACCACGGGTGAAAATTGCAGAACCGTGAGTACGTGGTAATACACCAGTGCAAATATCTAATGCACGAACAGTATCAACGGTACGACCATCAATACGTGTTTCACCTGCAATGATACGGCCACGAACTATTTGGCTTTCAAGTGCGGTGAAAATATCCACGATTTTACCTTCGCTGATCTCTTCATCTTCTGCTGTGATTTGTGCAATCACATCCGCTTTAATCGCATCGATTTGTTCGTAACGAGCTTGTTTTTCAGTAATGCGGTATGCATCACCTAAACGTGCTTCAGCAATCGCTTTTACTTTGTTGATTAAATCTGTGTTTGGCTCTGGAGCAACCCAATCCCAACGTGGTTTACCCGCTTCTTTTGCAAATTCTTTGATCGCTTCAACCACAACTTGTTGTTGTTGATGACCGAATACGACTGCCGCTAACATTTGTTCTTCAGTTAAAACGTCTGCTTCTGATTCAACCATTAATACGGCTTTGTCAGTACCTGCAACAACTAAGTCTAAACGGCTTTGTTTTTGTTCAGCCATAGTTGGGTTTAATACGAATTGGTTGTCGATAAAACCAACACGCGCCGCGCCGATAGGGCCGTTGAAAGGTACACCAGATAAGGTTAATGCTGCAGAAGCACCGATCATTGCTACTAAGTCAGGGCTGATTTGTGGATTTACAGAAACCACGGTGGCCACAACTTGGATTTCGTTGAAGAAACCTTCTGGGAATAATGGGCGAATTGGACGGTCGATTAAACGTGCAATTAAAGTTTCGCCTTCAGATGGACGACCTTCACGTTTGAAGAAACCACCAGGGATTTTACCCGCAGCATAAGTACGCTCTTGATAGTTTACGGTTAATGGGAAGAAGTCTTGGCCTTCTTTTACATCTTTTTTAGCAACAACAGTCACGAATACCGTGGTATCGTCCATGCTTGCCATGACCGCAGCCGTTGCTTGACGTGCAATCGCGCCGGTTTCTAGAGTAACGGTGTGTTGACCGTATTTAAATTGCTTAACAATTGGATTCACAATGTTTTCCTTCAAAATGATATTTAAAACAAAGCTTTATTTTCCAGATTGCGACTAGCAAAAGAAATCTCTCGAAAAATGACCGCACTTTGGTCGTTTAAAAATTTCTTTTGATAGCCGCACGCTAATGTAGAAAATAAAGCTCGCTTATTATACAGAGTTTTAAATTTATTGGTAACTTTATTTAACATAAGCAACTTGTTATCATATTCTCATACAAATACATACGTAAGGAGACACTATGATTATCAGTGCATTAAATAACCCAAATTTCAAAGTGGGTTTACCAAAAGTTATCGCGGACATTTGCGATCATCTCAACACGTTAGATCTTGAAGCATTAGAAAATGGTCGTCATGATTTAAGCGAGCAAGTCTATATGAATGTCATGGAATTTGATACGGTTGAAGCGGATAGCAAACAAGCTGAACTTCATCATAAATACCTAGATATTCAATTGCTTATTGGTGGTGAAGAAAATATTGAAGTAAGCGCAACTTATCCAAATATCAGCTTATACGATGAATATCGTGATGAAGATGATTACCAACTAACACCACAAATTGAAGATAAAAGCACCATAACACTTTTACCAAAAATGTTTGCTGTTTTCTTCCCATATGAACCACATAAACCGGGTTGCACCGTAAACGGCAAATCAAGTTTTGTGAAAAAACTGGTGGTGAAAGTACCAGTCGAATTGATTTAATTATTTCGATTTATTAAAACAAAAGTGCGGTCAGAAATTTATATATTTTTCTGACCGCACTTTTTTATTATTTAATCACCGTAATTGACCATTTGGCATCATTAATTTGTTCGAAGTTTGTCACTTCATAGCCTTCTTCAGCCGCCCAATCGGGAATGGCTTCGGTAGCTTGAGTACAGTCGAATTCAATTTCTAGGCCATCGCCTTTATTTAACTTAGCCATTGCTTCCTTGGCTTCAACGAGAGGAAAGGGGCAAACTAGGCCGAGTGTTGGTAATTTAACGATCATATAAACTCCTTATGATGCTTTTGTTAATTTTAAACGTTGTGGACGGATAATGGTGAAGTAGGCGGCCACCCAAGTGCCGAGAATCATCAATGGTAATGATACCCAACCTTGCCAAGAGAAAAAGGCGGTTTCGACTAAGCCATTACCGATAGAGCAGCCACCCGCCAGGGTTGCACCAATGCCCATGAGAATACCGCCGAGTCCGCTGCGTAGAATCGTGGTGGCATCCGGTACACGGACACGGAATTCATTGCTCGCTTTCGCACCGATGAATGATCCAATAAAAATCCCTAAGACTAAGAATACGCCCCAGTTAATAAATTTACCGTCGCCAGTAACGAGGAATTGCATAATATTAGCGGATGGACCAGTGATCCCAAGTCCAAACTCACGACCAGTAGCAACACTGAGTGGCCAAGCTGCAAGTGCGATTAATCCGATTAATACGGCAGAGAAAAATGGGTGCCAGCGTTTTTCAAATAATAAGTGAGCAAGTCCCGTTTTCTTCGGTTTTAATGCCGCGACTTTTACGCTTGGTTTACTGAGATGTTTGTACACATAGAAAGCTGTCACTAAAGTTAATAATGCGACTAACCACCAAGGTGAGATACCGAATGTATCGTAAATGTTGCGTTGTTCGATATTGATACTGCGTAAAGTTTTGTTGAATTCGCCTAATGGGCCAGTACGCATGATGGCACTTAACAACATATAAGTGAATAACGCAACCCAACTGCCGACTAAGCCTTCCGCAGCACGGTACCACGTACCTGTCGCACAACCGCCAGCAAGAACAATACCGATGCCAAACACAAAGGCACCGATAATTACCGCTAAAAAGGCAAAATTTTCAGCGGGATCAACATTTAATACACCGATTTCTTTTAAGAGAAAGAAACCGATGGATTGCACGGTAATCGCCAATAGAAGGGCTACAAACATTTTGTTATTTTTGGTGACATACATATCGCGAAATGCGCCAGTAATACAAAAGCGCCCTCGCTGCATCACAAATCCGAGTAAAATTCCGCAAAGTAATCCGGTTAAAAGCATAAATATTCCTTCTCTTTTAGAACTAAGTAGGTTGGTATTTTCTAAAAAAATAAGAAGGTAGCGCCCATAACTTTTGACTAGAAAATATGTTTTTTTGATATAAAAAAAGTGCAGTCAGAAATTTGTGTGTTTTTCTGACCGCACTTTATCGTAAGTTATCACGATATTAAGGACAGGGTTTACTCACCATAATTTCAATCACTTGGCGATCAATATGATGCATACTCTTAGACGCAATTGAGCATAGATTGTCGATAGTACGATCGAGATCGTGTTCAACAATACCTTCATTACCCGTAACATGGGTTTCATCCATTGCCATAAGCACTGATTTATAGCCAGATGCTACGCTAGTGGATACTTTCATGGCACAGCTATTGGATGCGCCATCGCAGATGATTCCGCTAATATCACCAATCATGCTGCAAATCCCCATGCTCACGGTTTCAAATTTACCTGTAAGCAAATAGGCGATACCCGCACAGCTTCCCATAGAGGCAGTTGTTACCGCACAAAGGGCAGACAGTTTGGGTAATTTACTGTGGATATAAATGGCCATTAAGTGTGATAAGAAGAGGGCACGGAGACGTTTTTCTTCACTCACGTTTAAATAATCGGCGACCACAACCACGGGCATAGTCGCAGCAATACCTTGGTTGCCAGAGCCTGAATTACTCATTGCTGGTAATGTAGCTCCACCCATACGCGCATCGGAGGCTGCAGTGGTTTCGATCATGATTTTGCTGAGTAAATCATCTGACATTAAGCCACTACCAACTTGTTTGCGTAACGTTCTGCCAATGTGTAAGCCGTAATTTTCACGTAATCCTTCGTTAGACAGCGCTCGGTTTAGAGCGGCAGCTTGTCCGATAAAGCGGATTTTATCGAGCTCAACTTCACAAGAAAATTCAAAGATTTCACGTGCGCTCACCTGTTTGAAAATATCATAAGGATCGCAATCAGCACATTCATCGTGTTCTTTCTCAAAAATGACCTCGCCATTTTTTTCAATCAAAATGATGTTGGTATGTTGATCTTGAATGGCTACTTTCAGTCGGTCATTATCGGCAAACAACACGGCTTCTGAATATAAGATATGATCGGTTTGATGAATATCCACATTAACGAGCTTTTTATCAAGCATCGCCTTGGCTTGGGATACTTGTTCTGGCGTGATGTGTTTTAATACTTCTAATTCACCCTCTGGGTCGCCAGCTAAAGCACCAATCGCCGCGGCAATAGGTAAGCCCACCATGCCTGTTCCAGGCACAGCAACACCTAATCCATTTTTCATTAAGTTTGGTGATACCTTGGCTTCAATACGTTCAGGTGCTTTGCCTAAATATTTAGCCGCTGTTGCTGCTGCAAGCGCCAAAGAGATAGGTTCAGTACAGCCAAGTGCTGGAACCACATCGCGTTCTACAATTTGAATTAATGATTTTTTGATTTCGTTGAGTCTTTCTTGATTCATAAAATTCTTTTTAATCTGTTAAATGCTGTCTTCTTTCTCTATGACTAATATGCGCGCTTCACCTTGTGGATGCGCAACGTGTTCGGTACCGATACCCGCATAAAAAATATCACCTGTATGGAGCAATACGGTTTTCTCTTGGCCGTCTTCTTTGTAGCGCATTTCCACCGTACCATCCATGACAGCAAAGACTTCTTCACCGTCATTGATATGCCATTTGTAAGGCTTATCTGTCCAGTGAAGACGCACGGAAATACCATTCATATTGGTAATATCAAGTGCTCCCCAAGCACGTTCTGCCTTAAAGTACTGACTTTGAATAACTTTATTCATGACTAAATTCCTTAGTGAGCCTCATCCCAGTTAGTACCTTGCCCCACTTCTACAATCAGTGGCACCACTAAATCGGCTGCACTTTCCATTTGTGTTTTGATGAGTTCGCTATAAAACGCGACTTTTTCTGACCGCACTTCAAACACCAATTCATCGTGCACCTGCATAATCATCGCAATATCGGGATCGTTTTGTAGTTTTTGATCCAATTGAATCATGGCACGTTTGATAATGTCTGCGGCGGTACCTTGCATTGGCGCATTGATTGCTACACGTTCGGCAGCTTTACGGCGCATACCGTTAGAAGAATTAATATCAGGCAAATATAAACGACGGCAGAATAGGGTTTCCACATAGCCTTGGGCTTTGGCTTTTTCGCGAATATCATGCATAAAAGTTTGTACGCCTGGATAGCGTTTGAAATACAAATCCATATAGCTCTGGGCATCCGCACGGCCAATACCGAGTTGACGCGATAAGCCAAAGGCTGACATACCATAAATTAAACCGAAGTTAATCGCTTTGGCATTACGACGTTGTTCGGACGTCACTTCATCCAGTGACACCCCAAAGATTTCTGCCGCAGTAGAGCGGTGAATATCTTTGCCTTGGGTAAAAGCATTAATTAAGCCCTGATCCTGTGATAGGTGCGCCATAATGCGTAGTTCGATTTGTGAATAATCAGCTGCAACAACAGTAAATCCTTCGCGGGCGATAAAAGCTTGACGAATACGGCGGCCTTCTTCATTACGAATCGGAATGTTTTGTAGATTCGGATCGCTTGATGAAAGACGACCAGTGGCTGTCACCGCTTGATGGTAGGAAGTATGCACTCGACCCGTTTGTGGATTCACCATTTGCGGTAATTTGTCGGTGTAGGTGGATTTTAGTTTGCTTAGCCCACGATGTTCTACTAACACTTTCGGCAATTCATGACTAAATGCGAGTTCCTCCAACACTTCCTCGTTGGTGGATGGCGCGCCTTTTGGTGTTTTTTGAATAACCGGCAAACCTAATTTATCAAACAAAATTTCCTGTAATTGTTTGGTGGAGGCCAAATTAAATGGCTGCCCAGCCAAGACATAGGCTTGTTCTTCTAATTCACTTAAACGGTTAGCGATTTCGTTAGATTGCAGGAATAGTGCATCGCTATCAATTAAGACACCGCGACGCTCCATACGGGAAAGCACGCCTAATAACGGCAATTCCATTTCTTTAAAGAGTTTTTCAAGACTTGGTTCTTTAGAAAGTTTTTCCCATAGCACTTGCTGCAGTTTCATCGTTACGTCGGCATCTTCCGCAGCGTACTCGGCTGCTTGCTCTAATGCAATTTGATTAAAGGTCAGCTGATTTTTACCTTTGCCAGCAATCTCTTCAAAACTGATGGTTTGATGTCCTAAATAACGTTTTGCTAGATCGTCCATATTGTGGCGACCAGTGCTATTGAGCACATAGGACTCCAACATGGTATCGAAAGCCACACCTTGCACATCAATGCCATTACGAGCAAAGATGGTGAGGTCGTACTTGAAGTTTTGCCCGACTTTTTGAATAGCGGGATTTTCTAAAACCGGTTTTAACAATGCAAGTGCGGTTGTTTTTTCAAGGGTTTTTGGTGCACCTAAATAATCTAATTGCAGCGGTAAGTAAGCGGCTTCACCGTTTTCTAACGCAAAGGAAATCCCCACTAAGTTGGCAGCCATATAATCTAAATTATCGGTTTCTGTATCTAGGGCAAAAAGCTTGGCTTGCTTGAGTTTTTCCACCCAACGATTTAAATCTGCTTCAGTGAGCAAGGTTTCATAACGGCTACGATCAATTTGAATTGGTGGTAATGCTTCCTCACTATTGTCTTGAGCGAGCGCAGGCGTAGCTTGATAGTGATTAATCTTGGTCGGTTGTTCGTTATTATTGGTGATGGAATCAGCGCCATTCATCACTTCATTGAGCCAACGTTTAAATTCATAACGGCCGAAATATTCAGTGAGTTGATCGTTATTGCTTGCACCAAGAGTGAGTTGCTCTGGAGTAATATCGAGGGCAACATCGGTTTTGATCGTGGCAAGGCGATAGGATAAGTCGGCCATTTCTTTTTCAGCCAATAATTTATCACCTAATTTTTTTGCCCCACGAATTGGCAATTCAGACACTTTGTCTAAGTTGGCATAAATTTCTGCCATGCTGCCGATACCTTGCAAGAGACCAAGTGCGGTTTTTTCACCGACACCCGCTACGCCTGGAATATTATCAGCGCTATCGCCCATTAGCGCTAAGTAATCGATGATGAGTTCTGGTGGAATACCGTATTTTTCAATCACGGCCTCGCGATCTAATAGGGTATTATTCATGGTGTTGATCAACATAATGTTGTCATCCACTAGCTGCGCCATGTCTTTATCGCCGGTGCTGATTAAGACTTTTTGATTGGCTTTGGAAGCCGCTACCGCTAAGGTACCGATGACATCATCAGCTTCAACACCTTCAATGACTAAAAGAGGAATGCCAAGGGCACGGATAATATCGTGTAACGGTTGAATTTGTTTGCGTAGGTCGTCGGGCATCGGTGGACGATGGGATTTATATTGTTCAAACATTTCATCACGGAAAGTTTTGCCTTTCGCATCAAAGACCACCGCAATATGGCTCGGTTGCACTTGCGAAATCAGGCTTTTGAGCATATTTAATACACCGTACATGGCACCAGTCGGTTCACCGGCAGAATTGGTGAGTGGCGGAAAAGCATGAAAAGCACGATATAAATAAGATGAACCGTCCACTAGGACTAATGGATTAGGAGCGATAGTTGGCATAAATATTCCGTTCAAAAATAATGAAAAGTGTCGCATTATAGCGTAAATTGCGAAATGGGGCGAACGGATAAAGTGCGGTCAATTAAACGTAAAAATTATGACGAAGGCATTTGGCTGTGGCATAATAGGAACACTTGAGCATTCAACATAAGGGAATAACATGTCATTAAAACTGGTTGAAGTTGTTGTATTAGGGCAAGTGCTGCGCTTGAATGTCCCTGCCGAACAAGAAGAGATTTTGCGTCAAGCAGCGCGCAATTTAGATCTTCAAGTATCTGAAATGAAGGAGCGTACAGGTTTATTGCAATTAGACCGTGTGCTTTCTATTGTTGCCTTGAATTTAAGTTTTGAATTAACCCAAGAAAAGAATAAAAATGCCCAGATTGAAAACGTGTTATGTACGCGAATTCAACAATTAGATCATTCTTTAGAGAATGCATTAGGTGGGCGTCTTATCGTCGATTAAATAAAAAAGAACCGCATGTTGAAAGTGCGGTTCTTTTTTTATGTATTTTTAATCGGGCGTGTAATAGAGTTTACCAATTTCAATTTTTTGTCGCCCTGTTTCTTCACGCCATTTATTGCTGTCTCGTAAAGAATAAACGCAGCCACAATATTCTTGCTGATAAAAACGTTCACGCTTACTGATTTCGATCATGCGTTGCGATCCGCCAGCTTTACGCCAGTTGTAATCCCAATAAATTACATCATCATATTTTTCAGCAGCACGGTGACCACATCCATTAATTTGATCCATGTCTTTCCAGCGAGAAATACCAAGGCAACTAGTAAACACAGGGAAACCATGCTCATGAGCATATTCAGCGGCTTTTTCAAAACGCATATCAAAACACATGGTGCAACGGATGCCACGTTCAGGTTCCCATTCCATGCCTTTTGCGCGATCAAACCATTGTTGGCGATCGTAATCAGCATCAATAAACGGAATCCCAAATTTTTGGGCAAAGCGGATATTTTCTTCTTTACGAATTAAATATTCTTTTAATGGATGAATATTCGGGTTGTAAAAATAAATCGTAAATTCAATACCCGAGGCCAAAATGGCTTCCATCACTTCACCTGAGCAAGGCGCACAGCAAGAGTGGAGAAGCAACTTATTATGTTCTTCGGGTAATTCGAGTTTTTCACGAATAAAAGGCGCATTGGGATCCTTGCGTACTTTTTGTTTACGCGGTTTTTGAAATTTAGCTTGAGAATCGACCGCACCTTGCGGTTGAATTTGTTCTTCAGTCATATTAATAAGTTCGGTCTACCGATAAATAAGCCAGTGAAATTAAGGCTTTTTTGTATTCACTTTCAGGTAATAAGGCAATGGCATCAACTGCTTTTTTTGCTTCTTGTTTCGCACGATCCATTGCGTAATCGAGGGATTTATGTTCAGCCATAATCGCAAGTACTTCATCAATCGCATCACGTTTTCCGCCTTGTTCAATGGCTTCGCGAATAAGCGCGGCTTGTTGTGGATTGCCGTGACGCATTGCGTGTAATAAAGGAAGAGTCGGTTTACCTTCGGCGAGGTCATCACCCACATTTTTGCCTAATGCTGCAGCGTTTGCGCTGTAATCTAGCACGTCATCTACTAATTGGAATGCGGTACCGAGATAGCGACCATATTCTTGAAATGCGGTTTCAATTGATTTTTCAGCACCCGCAACAATCGCAACAGATTGTGCCGCCACTTCAAATAAGCGTGCTGTTTTACTATAAATCACGCGCATATAGCTTTCTTCTGTGGTATCCGGATCATTCACATTCATCAATTGTTGAACTTCACCCTCCGCCAACACGTTGGTGGCATCTGCCATAATGCGAAGAATATCTAGCGATTGTAACTGCGCCACTAATTGGAATGCACGGGTATAAATGAAGTCGCCCACTAATACGCTAGCCGCATTACCAAAGGCAGAGTTTGCCGTTGCGCGGCCTCGACGCATATCAGATTCATCCACCACATCATCATGTAATAAAGAAGCAGTGTGAATAAATTCTACAAAGGTCGCACAAGTCGCCACTTTATCGCTTTCGTAGCCTAATGCACGCGCCGCTAAGATCGCAATAAGTGGTCGAATACGTTTTCCGCCACCTTGTACAATATAAAAACCAAGCTGATTAACCATCGGCACGTCTGAGTTAATTTGTGCTAAAATAGCTTGGTTGACTTTCTGCATATCCGCATCCGTTAATGCTTGGATTGCATGCATATCCATTAAATCTTGTTTGTTCATCTTCATTTGGTTCGATGGTTGTGTATATAAAAGAAAAGTGCGGTGAATTTTACCCGATTTTTCAAGGTTTCTGAAATTAAACTCGAGGAAAAGCGCTTTTTTTTATTTTATTGCAAATAAGTGCTTGCGATCGAGTTGTTTTTTCCGTAGAATTTGCGACCTATTTATATGAATTTTGAAGTGCGGACCGAAAATAGTAACGGAGAAGCACAATTATAGCGGAGTATTTATGTACGCAGTTTTCCAAAGTGGCGGTAAACAACACCGTGTGAGCGAAGGTCAAGTAGTTCGTTTAGAAAAACTTGAACTTGCAACTGGTTCAACAGTTGAGTTCGACTCAGTGTTGATGGTCGTTAATGGTGAAGATGTTAAAATTGGTGCACCAGTAGTAGCTGGCGCGAAAGTAGTGGCTGAAGTTGTGGCACAAGGTCGTGGCGATAAAGTTAAAATCGTTAAGTTCCGTCGTCGTAAACACAGCCGTAAACAACAAGGTCATCGTCAGTGGTTCACAGAAGTGAAAATCACTGGGATTCAAGCATAATTTCAGAGGAGATCAAGTAGATGGCAACTAAAAAAGCTGGTGGTTCAACTCGTAACGGTCGTGATTCTGAAGCTAAACGCCTTGGTGTTAAACGTTTCGGTGGCGAATCTGTATTAGCAGGTAGCATCATTGTACGTCAACGTGGTACTAAATTCCACGCAGGTAACAACGTAGGTATGGGTCGTGACCACACCTTATTTGCTACCGCTGACGGTAAAGTAAAATTTGAAGTGAAAGGCGAGAAAAGCCGTAAATACGTAAGTATTGTAACTGAATAATTTTACATCTGATTTGATAAACGCCCCGCATTACCTGTGGGGCGTTTTCTTTGTTTTCTTACCTGTAATTTACAATCATTAATCAAATTTGTTATCTTAGCAGGATCATTCTCTTCAATATTTCTTAGAATGAAATTTACCTGAATTCCTAACTGTGCTTTAGCCAAATAAAGGAAGACATCATGAAAAAACAACCTCTTTTAGGATTTCTATTTGCTTTAATTACAGCGATGGCATGGGGATCTTTACCCATTGCGTTAAAACAGGTTTTATCAGTTATGACGCCACAAACAATCGTGTGGTATCGCTTTATTGTGGCATTTCTAGCGCTCTTTATTTTGCTTGCCTATAAGAAAAAATTGCCACAATTTTTGAAAGGTGGTCAATTTATTTGGTTGGTAGTAATTGGTGTCATAGGGTTGTCAGGTAACTTCTTCTTATTTAATAGCTCACTTAAGTTTATCGATCCTTCTTCGGCTCAAATTTTTATTCACTTTTCCTCTTTTGGCATGTTGATTTGTGGTCTTTTTGTCTTTAAAGAAAAGCTCGGATTACACCAAAAAATAGGTTTAGTCTTATTACTTGTAGGATTAGTGCTTTTCTTCAATGATAAGCTAGATGGATTTCAAGGGGAAAGCCGCTATTTAACGGGCGTATTATTAAGTCTGGCAGGCTCGTTAATTTGGGTTGCTTATGGTATGGCACAGAAATTAATGCTTCGCCGTTTTAGTTCACCACAGATTTTATTAATGATTTATTTCGGTTGTCTTTTGGTATTTACGCCTATTGCTGGATTTTCCCAAGTGAGAGAGCTCAGTCCGTTAGCATTTGGTTGTTTGGCTTATTGTTGCTTAAATACCTTATTTGGTTATGGCGCTTATGCTGAAGCCCTTAATCGTTGGGAAGTTTCTAAAGTAAGCGTTGTGATTACCTTAGTACCACTATTTACAATTTTCTTTGCTCATCTTGCGCATTATGCGAGCCCTGATAATTTTGCCACGCCAGAATTAAATATGATTAGCTATATCGGGGCGTTTGTTGTAGTATGCGGAGCAATTTTGTCGGCAATCGGACATAAGTTATTACCGCAATCAAAGTAAAGTGCGGTTAAATATTGGAGAGTTTTTATGAAATTTATTGATGAAGCCCTGATTCGTGTGGAAGCAGGGGATGGTGGAAACGGTTGTGTAAGTTTCCGCCGTGAAAAATTTATCCCCAAAGGTGGTCCTGATGGTGGTGATGGCGGTGATGGCGGTGATGTTTATTTGGTTGCAGACGAAAACTTAAATACTTTGATCGATTATCGTTTTACGAAACGTTTTGCAGCTGAGCGCGGTGAGAATGGTCATAGTTCAGATTGTACCGGTCGCCGCGGTAAAGATATTACGTTACGTGTGCCGGTGGGAACGCGTGCAATTGATAATGATACTAAAGAAGTGCTTGGCGATTTAACAAAGCATGGTGCGAGAATGTTAGTGGCGAAAGGTGGTTATCATGGTTTAGGTAATACACGTTTTAAATCTTCGGTGAACCGTGCACCTCGCCAAAAAACCATGGGTACACCAGGGGAAAAACGCGATTTATTATTAGAATTGATGCTTCTTGCGGATGTCGGGATGTTAGGTTTACCGAATGCGGGTAAATCCACCTTTATTCGAGCCGTTTCAGCCGCAAAACCAAAAGTTGCTGATTATCCATTTACCACTTTAGTACCAAGTTTAGGCGTAGTGAAAGTGGATGAGAGCCATAGCTTTGTAGTGGCAGATATTCCTGGATTGATTGAAGGTGCATCGGATGGTGCGGGTTTGGGTATTCGTTTCTTAAAGCACTTAGAACGTTGTCGTGTGTTAATTCATTTAGTGGATATTAACCCAATTGATGAATCCGATCCGGCAGATAATATTGCGATCATTGAGTCAGAATTATTCCAATATAGTGAAAAGTTGGCAGATAAACCGCGTTGGTTAGTCTTCAACAAAATTGATACGATGACAGAAGAAGAGGCGCATGAACGTGCTCAAGAGATTACCGAACGTCTTTGTTGGGAAGAAGGGTATCACCTTATTTCCGCCGCAACCGGTAAAAATGTGCCACCACTTTGTCGTGATATTATGGATTTCATTGAAGCGAATCCACGTGATGCGGAAGTAGAAGAAAATAAACCGGAAGAAGTGAAATTCAAATGGGAAGATTACCATCAAGAACAGCTCGCTGAACATCAATTTGATGATGAAGATGACGACTGGGATGATTGGGACGAAGAAGATGAAGAAGGTGTTGAGTTTATTTACAAACCTTAATGCCTAAATGAAAAAAGAGCGGAAATTTGACCGCTCTTTTTTTATTGGGGTTAACCTTTCTTTTTCCCACCTTGACGCGCTTTAAAGCGAGGGTTGGTTTTCGAAATGACATAAACGACACCGTGGCGACGAACAATTTTGCAGCCAGGACGGTTTTTTGCGCTTTTGAGTGAAGATAATACTTTCATTGAACATTCCTATTTTGATTTAAATGCGCCAAATTTACCGTAACGGCTTGCAAATTCACTTGCACGACCTTCATTACCAATTTGACGAGTTTTACCAGTATAAAATGGGTGAGAAGCAGATGAGGTATCGCACATAAATACAGGGTATTCATTACCATCTTCCCATTTCATGGTGTTGTTGGTTTTAGCACAAGAACGGATCAGAAAGCCTTGTTTTGCGTTGGAATCATAAAATAAAACAGTACGATAATTTTCAGGGTGAATGCCTTTTTTCATTAGAGCTCCTTATATAACGAAAAGAATTGGGCGAAGATACTAATTCAAAAGAGAATAATTATCAATATAATTTTATTCATGGCTATGAGAATTTTTTTCATATTGAGAAAAAGAAAAATGCCTTTCGATTGAAAGGCATTTTGTCAGTTTGGAGGGAGAGTTATCCACGATGTGCGTTTTTCATAATACGCTCTTTCGCTACTTTCCATTCACGCTCTTTAATATCATCACGTTTATCATGTTGTTTTTTACCTTTCGCAAGACCGATTTTGATCTTTGCCCAAGCACCTTTCCAATAAAGAGAAAGGGCAACAATGGTAAAACCATCACGGCTTGATTTACCGAAAAGATTATCCAGTTCACGTTTATTCAATAAAAGCTTACGCGTACGCGTCGGATCGCAAACTACGTGGGTCGAGGCCAAGCTTAATGGTTGAATGGTTGCGCCAAATAAATAGGCTTCACCGTTTTTAAAAATGATATAGCTGTCGCTGATATTAGCTTTACCAGCACGCATTGATTTTACTTCCCAACCTTGTAATTCAAGGCCGGCTTCAATTTCATCTTCAATAAAATATTCGTGTCGAGCTCGTTTATTTAACGCAATGGTGTTGGAGCCGACTTTGACTTTTTTCTTGGTCATTGTTATCCGTTGATTATTAATCGTAAATTGGCGTTGATTTTACCGAATCTCGCCGTGGATAGCAAAAAACAAAAGGCTGATTTGACTCAGCCTTTTATTACTAAATGATAGATTATTCTTCTAACTCTCCACAGAAACGATAGCCTTCTCCATGTACGGTAGCAATGATTTCTGGGGTATTAGGATGATCTTCAAAATGTTTTCGAATACGACGAATTGTTACATCCACAGTACGATCTTGTGGTTTTAATTCACGTCCTGTCATTTTTAGCAATAATTCTTCACGAGTTTGCAATTTTCCAGGGTTTTCGCAGAAGTGCAACATGGCACGGAATTCACTACGAGGCAGTTTAAATTCAACGCCTTCAGGTGTGATTAAATTGTGGCTATTTAAATCCAGTGTCCACCCATTAAAACGATAGTTCTCACGTTGTAAATGGGTTTCTTTGCCATTTAGTGTCATGGTGCGATGCAATAAATTTCGTGCACGAATGGTGAGTTCTCTTGGGTTAAATGGTTTAGTGAGATAATCATCTGCCCCAATTTCCAAGCCTAAAATTTTATCGACCTCGTTATCTCGTCCCGTGAGGAAGATTAATGGAATTGTAGCTTTCTCACGTAACTCACGCCCTAGTAATAAACCATTTTTACCAGGTAAGTTGATATCTAATACGATGAGATTGACCGTTTCTGAGTTTAACTGACGATACATTTCTGCACCATCTTGTGCTTGTAATACCTCATAGCCCTCAGCTTCAAAAATTCCTTTTAACGTATTACGGGTTACCGCTTCATCTTCCACGATGAGAATTTTTGGGGTAGCCATTCATTGCTCCTTGTTATATTTTGTTATGAGCGTATTCTATAGTTGTAACATTGCTGTAACAACAGAAAAGTGCGGTCATTTTTAAAATTACATTTAATTTTATGATCTAAGTCATAAATTATTAACATTCCGCTTATCTATGCTAGAATTTCAGCAGGAACAATAGTTGGGACTTTATGATGAAGCGAATTCTTCTTTTTTTATTTTTTATTTTTACCGCACTTTCCACTCAAGCTGGTCTTTTTGATAAGAAACCGGCTTTCTTACCTGTGGATGAAGCTTTTCAATTTTCAGCTGCGAAAAGCGAGAATCAAGAAAATGTGATCGTCAATTGGTCTATTGCAGAAGGGTATTATCTCTATCAAGAGAAAATTTCCGTGAAGCTCAATCAAGAAGAAAATGCATCATTTGATGTAGCTACATTTTCTATTTCACCCGAAGATTATAACGATCCTTATTTCGGCTTGATGAAGATTTTCAAAAAGCCTGTGCAAGCTATTTTTAAAGCGAGTCAGCCGCCATTAAAAGCAGAAGATGTGGTTGAAATTGCTTACCAAGGTTGTACAGAGGGATTTTGTTATCCCCCTGAAGTAAAAGAAATTAAAGTGGCAGATTTGCCGATTGCACAGGTCGCCAATACTGAAAAAACATCAGGAAAATCGACCGCACTTTCAACACAACCTAAAGCAGAACAAGATCGTTTAGCGGAAAGTTTATTTAACAGCAAATATGCTGTATTTGGTTTCTTCTTGTTAGGATTAGGTTTGGCCTTTACCCCTTGTGTGTTGCCAATGCTACCACTGCTTTCAGCGATAGTGATTGGCCAAAATCAGCGTCCTAATATGTGGCGCGCTTTTGCATTAAGCTTTGTGTATGTGCAGGGGATGGCGCTGACTTATACCTTGCTAGGCTTGATTGTTGCCGCAATTGGTTTACCGTTCCAAGTGGCTTTACAACATCCTTATGTGATGATTGGTTTATCAATCATCTTTGTCTTGTTAGCCTTGTCGATGTTCGGTGTATTTACCTTACAGCTCCCAAGCTCCTTACAAACAAAACTCTCTTTACTTAGCCAACAGCAAAAAGCAGGTGCCTTTGGTGGCGTGTTCTTAATGGGGATGATTGCGGGACTTGTGGCTTCACCTTGCACATCCGCACCGCTTTCAGGTGCTTTGCTTTATGTGGCGCAGAGTGGGGATTTGTTTACTGGTGCGATTACGCTTTATTTGCTTGCGTTGGGTATGGGCGTACCGCTGATTTTAATCACTTTATTTGGGAATAAAATCCTGCCTAAATCAGGCATGTGGATGGAAACGGTCAAAAAGCTCTTTGGCTTTGTGATGCTCGCATTACCGGTATTCTTAATTTCTCGTATTTTGCCAGAGGAATGGACACCAAGATTATGGGCGATGCTCGGTACCGCATTTTTCATCTGGTTTGCTTTTCAGATGCCGAAAAATGGCACAGGTTGGGTATTCCGAATTCTCTTTTTAGTGGCAGCCATGATTAGTGTTAAACCGCTTCAAACTTGGGTGTGGGGCGAAACCTCAACACCAAGTGCGGTCGAAAATAAAGTGGTTTCCCATGTTGAATTTAAGAAAGTGAAAAGCGAAGCTGAATTGCAACAAGCACTTGCTGAAAATAACAAACCACTTGTGATGCTCGATCTTTATGCGGATTGGTGTGTGGCGTGTAAAGAGTTTGAAAAAGAAACATTTAGTGATCCTCGTGTACAAAAAACCTTTGGCGATATGTTGCTCCTTCAAGTTGATATGACAAAAAACTCTGAAGAAAACCGTGCTTTAATGACAAAATATAAAGTGCTAGGTTTACCGACTATTTTGTTCTTTAATCAAGATGGAAAAGAAATCGAGGGGAGTCGTGTTAACGGATTCATGCCGCCTGTTGAGTTTCTACAATGGATTGAGAAAATCAGTAAACCATAAAATTATTTCTTAATCGTAAAAAGTCCTTTTCGATTTAAGGTATTGTTTAGTGTTAAGTTAATCATTAATATACACCCCGTTCTCAAATCACTTTTTATTTTTATGAGGTAAACTTTATGAAAAACTTAGAAAAATATTCTCCGTATGTTTTAGCTTTATTACGTATCATCGCTGCCTATATGTTTATCTTGCACGGTACAGCGAAATTCTGGGAATTCCCAGTGTCAATGACTGGTGGTAATGGTGCGGTGGGCGATCCACTAATGATCGTTGGTGGGATAATTGAGATTGTAGGTTCAATCTTATTAATTTTAGGTTTATTTGTTCGCCCAGTAGCCTTTATTCTTTCAGGTCAAATGGCTTATGCATATTTCTTCATGCATGTAGCAGGTAAAGGGAATTTGTTCTTCCCAATCGCGAACGGTGGTGAACTTGCTTTACTTTACTCTCTCGTGTTCTTCTATTTTGTGTTTGCTGGTGCCGGTGCATTTTCTTTAGATAACCGTAAACGCTAATCACATTATTCACACTGTTAGGTTGCCCGTATTTTGCGGGCTTTTTTATTTTTTAAACCTCCTAAATAATAAGCAGTCGAACCTTGAAGTGCGCTTACCAGGAAAATTTTTTCTACATAAACGCAAACGTTTGCGTTATAATTCCCCGCGCTTATTTTTAACCATTTAATTAAAGGAAAATGTAATGACAGATCGTCCAATTAGTCAGGCTTTACTGAGTGTTTCTGATAAAACCGGTATCATAGAATTTGCTCAAGGCTTAGTACAGCGTGGTGTAAAACTACTTTCCACAGGCGGTACCGCAAAATTGTTGGAGCAGCATGGTTTGCCAGTGACTGAAGTGTCTGATTATACGGGATTCCCAGAAATGATGGACGGTCGTGTGAAAACCTTACACCCAAAAGTGCATGGTGGGATTTTAGGTCGTCGTGGTACAGATGATGCCATCATGCAGCAACACGGCATTGAAGGCATTGATATGGTAGTGGTGAATTTATATCCTTTTGCCGCAACCGTAGCTAAGCCAAATTGCACGTTAGAAGATGCAGTAGAAAATATTGATATCGGTGGCCCAACCATGGTGCGCTCTGCTGCGAAAAACCATAAAGATGTAGCGATCGTGGTGAATAATCATGATTTCAACGCTATTCTTGCGGAAATGGATAAACACCAAAATAGCCTAACGCTTGAAACCCGTTTTGATCTTGCCATCAAAGCATTTGAACACACCGCGCAATACGATTCCATGATCGCCAACTATTTCGGTCAGTTGGTGAAACCTTATCATGTTGCTTCTGAAGAAGATGCGGAGGCGAAGAGCGGTCAATTCCCACGAACTTTAAACCTTAACTTTGTGCGTAAACAAACCATGCGTTACGGTGAAAATGCCCATCAAAATGCTGCCTTCTATGTTGATTTGAATGTGAAAGAGGCGAGCGTGGCTACGGCTAACCAACTCCAAGGTAAAGCCTTGTCTTACAATAATATTGCAGACACCGATGCAGCGCTTGAATGCGTGAAAGAATTTGATGAGCCAGCTTGTGTGATTGTGAAACATGCTAATCCATGTGGTGTGGCTTTAGGTAAAGATATTTTAGACGCCTATAACCGCGCCTATCAAACAGACCCAACCTCAGCCTTTGGAGGCATCATTGCTTTTAACCGTGAATTAGACGAAAAAACCGCAAATGAAATTGTAGAACGTCAATTTGTGGAAGTGATTATTGCACCGAAAGTGTCTGCAGAAGCTGTTGAAGTGGTGAAACGTAAGAAAAATGTTCGTTTGCTTGAATGTGGTGAATGGACTTCTCGTTCTGAACGTTTGGATTTTAAACGTGTAAACGGCGGTTTATTGGTACAAGATGCAGATTTAGGCATGGTGGGCTTGGATGACTTAAAAGTGGTCAGTAAACGTCAACCGACCGAACAAGAATTGAAAGATTTATTGTTCTGCTGGAAAGTGGCGAAATTCGTGAAATCCAATGCCATTGTTTATGCCAAAGACAATCAAACCATCGGTATTGGCGCAGGCCAAATGAGTCGCGTATATTCTGCGAAGATTGCGGGTATTAAAGCGCAAGATGAAGGTTTGGAAGTGGCCGGTTGTGTGATGGCATCCGACGCGTTCTTCCCATTCCGTGATGGCATTGATGCGGCGGCGAAAGTAGGCATTCAATGTGTGATTCATCCGGGCGGCTCAATGCGTGATCAGGAAGTGATTGATGCAGCAGATGAACATAATATGGTGATGGTGTTGACTGGAATGCGTCATTTTAGACATTAATTTATGTCGTCACTTCGCTCAATGAACGACTTACTTTTTTACCTATTCCTCCCCCTATCTTTGCTAAAGAGGGGATTAAATTCAAAAAGACACAAGGACTACAACATGAACATCCTCATCATCGGAAACGGCGGTCGTGAACACGCTCTGGCTTGGAAAGCGGCGCAATCTCCATTAGCGGATAAAATTTTTGTTGCACCGGGCAATGCCGGGACGGCGTTAGAAAAAAAAGTCGAGAACGTGAGTATCGCCGCAACGGATGTTCCTGCGTTGGTTAAATTTGCCCAAGATAACCATATTGGTTTAACGATCGTGGGGCCTGAAGCACCGCTTGTGATTGGCGTGGTGGATGCGTTTCGTGCAGTTGGTTTAAACATTTTCGGACCAACGCAAGCGGCGGCGCAATTGGAAGGTTCCAAAGCCTTTACCAAAGATTTTTTAGCGCGTCATAAAATCCCAACAGCGGAATATCAAAACTTCACCGAAGTAGAGCCTGCATTGGCGTACTTGCGTGAAAAAGGTGCGCCAATTGTTGTAAAAGCGGATGGTTTAGCGGCGGGCAAAGGTGTAATCGTTGCAATGACATTGCAAGAAGCTGAAGACGCTGTACGTGATATGCTTTCCGGCAATGCTTTTGGTGAAGCTGGTAGTCGAGTAGTCATTGAAGAATTTTTAGATGGCGAAGAGGCGAGTTTTATTGTCATGGTGGACGGCAAAAATGTCGAACCTATGGCGACCAGCCAAGACCATAAACGTGTGGGCGAAAAAGATACAGGCTTAAACACCGGCGGCATGGGGGCTTATTCTCCTGCGCCAGTGGTGACAACAGAAATTCATGATCGCATTATGCGAGAAGTGATTTATCCAACGGTTAATGGTATGGCTGCGGAAGGCAATGTTTATACTGGCTTCCTATATGCAGGATTAATGATTATGCCGAATGGTCAGCCGAAAGTGATCGAATTTAACTGTCGTTTTGGCGATCCAGAAACCCAGCCAATCATGCTACGTCTTGAATCAGATCTGGTAGGATTTTGTCTTAAAGCTTGCGATGGTAAATTGGATGAAGTGAAATCCCAATGGAATCCAAAATCTTCTTTGGGTATTGTTTTGGCAGCTGAAGGCTATCCAGGCGATTATCGCAAGGGCGATGAAATCACCGGTTTGCCTCAAAGTGCGGTCGAAAATGAGAAAGTTTTCTTAGCGGGTGTTGCAGAACAAGAAGGTAAGTTAGTCACGAATGGCGGTCGCGTGCTTTGTGTTACTGCGTTAGGCGAAAGCGTATTTGAAGCGCAACAAAAAGCCTTAAAACTCGCTGAGCAAATTCAATGGACTGGACGTTTTTATCGTCGAGATATTGGCTATCGTGCTGTTGAACGTGAGCAGCAAAAATAATTACATTTAATGTTAAGGAATAGTATGGATTATAAAAATAAGGAATTATGTCGTCTTCGCACAATCAGTTTTTTTCTGACGTTACATAAAGATAAAACGCAATGGGAAGACGCTCTTTATTCGGTGAAACGTGATGTGGATTTGTTATTACCTGCTGTGCAGAAAGCAGGTTATACCTTGCAATCGATTCGAGTGATTACTAATCCCTTTGGTGAATATTTGGATTTAACCAATTTGCAGACAGCGAAAGCAGATTTGCAGTATTTAACGGAATTATTGAATAAATTTAATGAAAGTGGAATTCGTCTTCGATTTGCAATAGGCGCGGCGAGAAATAAAGAGGAAATTGCTTTATTGCCAGAGTTAATCGCGGCTTATGGCGACTTGTGTAATGCTTGTGTAAATGTACCATTAGATGAAAATGGTGTGTTAGATAATGAACTTATTGAGCAATCTGTTTATGCCGTACAACGAATTGCAAATATCACACCACGTGGCGAAGGTAATTTTAACTTTACGGTGAATTTTAACTGCAAGCCATTTATTCCTTATTTCCCCGCCGGTTATCATCTAAGTCATTTGCCAAACAGTTTTGTCATTGGGTTCGAAACACCCGATTTATTAGTCGAAGTATTAAAATCTGTGCCAAAATCGCCTCATAATCAATTTTATGCTGATTGTTATCAGGCTATGTCGCAAGCTCTGCAATATCATGTAGATCAAGTATTAGAGATGTTAAGTGCGGTCAAATTGTCGGGAAAATTTGAATTTGCAGGCATTGATAGTTCAGCGGCACCATCAAAAAATTGTTCATCCATAACAAAAATCTATGAATTAATGGGATTACCTTATTTTGGTGCAGCTGGTTCAGTAGAGGTTTCTGCGTTACTGACAAAAGTGTTTAAATCAATCCAACGTGTGCCATTGGTTGGGTTTTCCGGATTAATGTTGGCGGTGACAGAAGATTTGGGTTTAGCCGAAGGGACACAAAAACAATATTTTGATATTCGCGCTTTACTGACTTATAGCGCCGTATGTGGTATCGGTTTAGATACGGTTCCTGTGGCGGGAAATGCTAAGGCTGAAAGTATAGCGGCTATTATGCGTGATACGGGAACGATGGCATTTCGCTTAAATAAACCGCTAACTGTGCGTTTATTCCCAATTCCGAATAAGGTTGCAGGTGAAATATCCGAATTTGAGAGTGATGATTTATGTAACTGCCGCCTTTTACATATTCCGGATTAAAAAAATTTTTCCCTACTTTGTATTGATGAATGTTATCTCTACTGTCAATAAAAGGAATATCTCATGAGAAAATTAATATTGGGTGGTTTTGTTGCTGTATTATTCTCAGGGTGTACGGTAGCTCATCAGCAAACTGGACAAGAACAAGCCTTAGTCGGCGATTGGATTTGTCATGTAAAACCTGCAGCCAAATCCCCTTTACCTGTTGAGCATTTTGATTATGTCACCTATCACGCAGATCAAACTGTGCTTCTACGTGGTATTTCACAGATTGATACAAAAGAAGGCTGGATGCGTTATTTATTGCAAGCTAAAGCCAAATGGCAGGCGAATGAGGGCAAGTTAAGTTATGACTTTACAGATCGTCTATTTAAAATTGCGCATTCACCACAAGTTGCGAAAATTATTGAACAATCTCCAGAATTTAAAGAATTAGATAAGGAATTTGTTTCACCTTGTAATAACTGCGGTAATCATTTGGATATGAAGATTAAAATGAAAAGCCCAACAAGGATGACAAATTTTAATACGTATACGAAAGAAACCAGCCAATGCCGTAAACTGGGAGCTGGCGAGAAAACAAAAGAAGTTAAACTAATTGAGAAATTAGTGAAAGAAAAAGGCTCGATTTAGATAAATGAATGTTTTTCATTGTAATAATGAAAAATATGATCGAAATTTTTGATTAAGTTTTTACTTGGAAACAGGTAAACTATACACAAATAATTCAAACAACGAGGAAAACACAATGTTTAAAAAAAGTATGAACATCGCTGATTACGATCCGGTTCTCTGGCAAGCCATTCAGGGCGAAAATCGTCGTCAAGAAGAGCATATCGAGCTTATCGCATCTGAAAACTATGCAAGCCCACGCGTAATGGAAGCGCAAGGTTCACAGTTTACTAACAAGTATGCTGAAGGCTACCCAGGTAAACGTTACTACGGCGGTTGTGAGTACGCAGACATTGTCGAGCAGTTAGCGATTGATCGTGCTAAAGAGTTGTTTGGTGCGGATTATGTAAACGTACAACCACATTCTGGTTCACAAGCTAATGCGGCAGTATATGGTGCATTAATCAATGCGGGCGATACCATTTTAGGGATGGATTTAGCACACGGTGGCCACTTAACCCACGGGGCGAAAGTGAGCTTCTCCGGTAAAATCTATAATTCTGTACTTTATGGTATCACTGCTGATGGTTTAATCGACTATGAAGATGTGCGTCAAAAAGCGTTAGAACATAAACCAAAAATGATCGTGGCTGGTTTCTCTGCTTATTCTCAAGTGGTAGATTGGAAAAAAATGCGCGAAATTGCGGATGAAGTGGGCGCGTATTTATTTGTTGATATGGCTCATGTTGCGGGCTTAATCGCAGCAGGTTTATATCCAAACCCATTACCATACGCACATGTTGTAACAACGACTACCCATAAAACCTTAGGTGGTCCACGTGGTGGTTTAATCCTTTCTTCCTGTGGTGATGAAGAGCTTTATAAACGCTTACAATCTTCTGTTTTCCCTGCAAACCAAGGTGGTCCATTGGTTCATATTATTGCGGCGAAAGCAGTATGTTTCAAAGAAGCATTAGAGCCTGCTTATAAAGAATATCAAGCAAATGTGATTAAAAATGCGAAAGCAATGGTAGAAGTGTTTAAACAACGTGGTTATGACGTGGTTTCAAATGGCACAGAAAACCATTTATTCTTAGTCAGTTTCATCAAACAAGGTTTAACCGGTAAAGCAGCAGATGCAGCGTTGGGTAAAGCGAATATCACCGTTAATAAAAACTCCGTACCAAATGATCCACAAAAACCATTTGTGACCTCTGGTATTCGTGTTGGTACACCAGCGGTGACTCGTCGTGGTTTTAACGAACAAGACTGTCGTGAATTAGCTGGCTGGATGTGTGATGTATTGGATGCATTAGGCAAAGAAAACGAAGAACAAGTGATTGCAGCAACCAAAGAAAAAGTATTGGCAATCTGCAAACGTCTTCCTGTTTACGCAAACTAATTTTTCATCTTTGCTAAACGAAACGGTGACATCAATGAAGGATGTTGCCGTTTTTTATTTTAATTTTTTTATGATTTATAGGGAAAGGTAAGAGCTAATTAGTTGATATTATAGCGCTATTTTTCTGACTGATTGAATAGTTGAATAAAATACTATATTATTTGGTAGCTCAACTAAACGATAAATATATTAATTCTTCAGCCTAAAGAGCCCGGGTAAAAACCAGTCTCCATTATGCTTACTTAAATTGCCACGATAGTGGTTTAACGGTGCTGAGCCTATTATCCAATTTAGTTAAAAATCCAACCGCACTTTCGATTCAATTGAAATACATTTATCTCCCAAAGGAAGTCCTATGTTTAAAACATTATTAAATTTATTTCGCTCGACTGACAAAAATAGTCTTGAAGCCTTAAAACAACATGCAGAACAAGGTGATGCAGAGGCAATATATCAGTTGGGGAGAGTATATGCTCTTGGTAAAGGGGAAGAAGTCGATTACGATAAAGCAATGACGTTATATCACCGCGCGAATGCATTGGGTTATCCATTAGCAGCAAATAATATTGGCGCACTTTATGATGATATGGGCGAGCCTGAAAAATCAGTGGAATGGTTTGAGCAAGGCATTCGTCAAGGCGATAAACGAGCGACAATCAATTTGGGACGATTCTATCTTTTAGGCATTGGCGTGGAGCAAGATACATTTAAAGGCATGCAAATGCTAGAGAAATATGACGATGATGGGCTTGCTTTATATCTCTTAGCGCAGGTATATGATGGCGTTATAGGATATGGAGTTCCAATTAATTATCCTAAAGCATTGGAATATTACTTGCTTGCTGAGAAGAATAAACAAGATTTAACCAATGAAGATTTAATGACGCTTTATAATAACCTTGGGACACTCTACAACGCTCACGAGGATATTCCAACTAATTATGCTGAAGCGCAAAAATACCTAACCAAAGCTGCTGAAATGGGGCTTCCCCATGCAATGTATGGTTTAGCAAATTTACACGGTTTTAAAGGGGATAAAAAGCAAGCCTTCAAATGGTATTTAAAAGCTGCTGAAAATGGCTTAATTGATGCCTATTACTATGTTGGTAATGCTTATAAAAGAGGTGAGGGCGTTCAACAAGATAGCCAGAAAGCCCTGAAATGGCTAGAGCTAGCAGCAGAATGCCAAATGAGGGATGCGGCTAGGGAATTGGCTGAGATTTACCAGGATGGGCTAGGTAATGTGTCACAAAATTTAGAAAAGGCTCAAGCGTTTTATCTACTTGCAAAAGAAGATGGAGAGGATGTCGAACGCTCAGTGCAACAGCTGCAAAGTCGTCTTGCTGTGCGTGATGATTTTGGTGTATTACTTGAACGAGCTAAAGAAGGCAATCTTGAGGCACAAAAGGATTTAGCGATGGCTTACGTTCGAGGTGATGAAATTGAACAGAATTATGAAGAAGCCTTTAAATGGTATAAAGCCGCTGCGGAACAAGGTGATGCTGATGCACAAAATAGTCTGTACAATCGCTATGCAAAAGGCGAAGGAGTTGAACAAAATAGCGAAGAAGCGATGAAATGGCTACATCGTAGTGCAGAACAAGGTCATGGGCTAGCTTACTATAATTTAGGATTTGAATATAGTTCAGGTGATTTAGTCAGAAAAGATGAATTAGAAGCGATCAAATGGTATAAAAAGGCCGCGAAAAAAGACATTAAAGAAGCTTATTACCAACTTGGATTTCTTTATACTTATAGTGATACCATTAAAGATTACCAAGCTGCGCGGGAATGTTATGAATTAGCAGGCGGAAGTTGGAACGGTGAAGCGCAAAATGAGTTAGGCATCCTTCACTTTAATGGGTTCGGCACACCAAAAGATGATGCCAAAGCTTTTTTGTATTTCCAACTTGCTGCTGAAAACGGTAGTCCTGAGGGAATGTATAATTTAGGTGCGATGTATGACAATGGCTTTGGCACAAAACGCAATAGCAAACTTGCCGATCAATGGTTTAAAAAATCCTGTGAAGCTGGATATGAAAAAGCCTGTGAGATGCTATAAAAATAACACCTTACTTGATGTTTGTTCATGCAAAAGGAGAGGCGTAATACCAGATTAATATGTTAAAATGAATTATTATTTTTGATCTTCTCGTTTACGCATAATGCTGATTCAGCTTTTATTTGTGATGTTAGCGGCGATGAATATCGCCGCTTATTTTTTAATGTGGAAAGACAAAGTTCGCGCGGTTCGTCACGGCTGGCGAATTTCTGAAAATACTTTCTTTCTATTAAGCCTGCTTGGTGGGTTTATTGGTGTTTATTGTGGGATGAAACGCTTTCGTCATAAAACCAAACACTTTAGTTTTAAATTTGTTGTTATTCTCAGTGCCTTTATTTGGTTGATCTTAATGCCTTATTGGTATTTCTTTCTTGAATAATGTTGAGTACAGAATGACTTTCAGTAAGAAAAAAGCCTAGAGAATATCTCTAGGCTTTTTAGTATGCGATTAGACTACTTAAAAATGAGGCGTCGATTTCGACTTTTCTTCACTTGTGAAAGTGTAATTAATCCCAACACAATGACATAGACAGCGAAAATAAATACCAACCATTGCACCATCGTGATGCCGAAAAGTGACCATTGGCTTTCGTTGCAGCTGCCTGTCGGATTGAAGACCGCAGGTAGCCATTTATGGAATGGTAACGTTTCTGGAAAGTTTGGTATAAATTCACATTGTTTCCATGGCGCAGGGTTCATTTGTAAATCAAGGTGATGAATGGAAATCATTAATCCTTTGATTGCACTAAATAAACCCACAATAAGAGCAAGAATGCGGACAATAAGCGAACTAGGGGCTAAGGCACCGATAAAACCAGCAATAAATAACCCTACCATAGCTAAACGTTCGTAAACACAAAGTACGCAAGGTTGTAAACCCATTCCGTATTGAAAGTAAAGTGCGGTGGATTCTAGGGCAAATGCGGAAAATGCCAAAAAGATCCACGCTGAACGTTTAAGGGATAATTGCTTAAAAAAGTCGAGCATTCTTTCTCCTTATGCTTCATTAAATTGGAAGAATTAAGCCAAGGTTTGCAAGCCAAATCGTCATTCCTGGTAGGATAAATTCGATTGCAAGGAAACCAACTAGCGTTAATACGATAGTGTAAGGCAATGCCATGTAGACCATTCTACCATAAGAAAGTTTAATTAACGGTGCAAGCGATGATGTTAATAAGAACAAGAACGCGGCTTGACCGTTTGGTGTAGCGACAGAAGGTAAGTTTGTACCTGTATTGATTGCTACCGCAAGTAATTCAAATTGGTGCGGTGTAATTGCGCCTGTCGCAAGGGCATGTTTCGCTTCATTGATATAAACTGTTGCTACGAATACGTTATCAGAAATCGCAGAAAGTAAACCATTGAAACCGTAGAATAATGCTAACTGTGTTTTCTCTTCAGAACTTAATACAAAGTGAATAATTGGCGCAAAAAGTTTTTGATCGATAATCACCGCAACGACAGAGAAAAATACGACTAATAATGCAGTGAAAGGTAAACTTTCTTGGAATGCTTTACCAATAGCGTGTTCATCAGTTACACCAGTAAAGGTTGTTGCAAGGATAATCACACTTAAACCAATCATGCCTACAGCCGCTAAATGGAAGGCTAAACCTAAGATCAACCAAACCGCGATAACCGCTTGGACAGAAAGACGAATCTTATCTTGTTTAGACATTTTTTGTGCGTTTTCACGATCTAAATCCGCTAAGACTTGCCATACTTCTTCCGGTAGTTTTTCACCATAGCCGAATAATTTAAATTTTTCGACTAAAATACAAGTGAGTAATCCACAGATAAATACAGGGACTGTCACTGGTGCCATACGGAAGAAAAATTCAATGAAATTCCATTTAGCTTGTTCTGCAATGATTAAGTTTTGAGGTTCCCCCACCATGGTCATGACACCACCGAGAGCGGTACCCACACCTGCATGCATCATTAAGCTACGTAAGAAAGAACGGAATTTTTCTAAAGTTTCATGATTTTTGATTTTGTTATCATCGGTAATATCAACTGCATCCTGTAGGTTTTTTCCTGATGCGACTTTGTGATAAACCCCATAGAAACCCATGGCAACGCTAATGATAACTGCTACAACAGTTAGTGCATCTAAGAAAGCTGAAAGAAATGCAGCACTAAAACAGAATGCTAAAGAGAGAACGATTTTAGAACGAATACGCACTAATAATTTGGTGAAAACATAAAGCAAAAGTTGCTTCATAAAATAAATACCGGCCACCATGAAGATTAAAAGTAAAACGACTTCAAAGTTTGCCACGATCTCCGCTTTCACGTGTTCGGCATTCGTCATGCCAATGGCAATGGCTTCAAATGCTAATAAACCACCTGGTTGGAGAGGGTAGCATTTTAATGCCATGGCTAGGGTGAAAATAAACTCAGCTACGAGTAGCCAGCCAGCAATAAATGGGCTGACGAAAAAGAATAAAATTGGATTAATTACCAAGAAGGCAATAATGGTTAATTTATACCAATCTGGACTTGCGCCCAGAAAGTTTTTCATAAATGCTTGTGTGTAAGTCATATCGAACTCCGTTTTTTTATAGTCTTGTCATTGTAATATATACTGCTTTAAAGGATAATAGACCAGTTAAAGATTTATTGAATAAATCACATTTTTTTGATCTTTTTAAGCTTTTTTATATTTATTTTATATTTATGCAAACAGATAATACCCTTTTACGGGCACAAAGCCCAGCCGCTCTTGCCGAAGAATATATTGTTAGAAGTATTTGGGATAATGTATTTCCCGCAGGCACCAATCTTCCTTCTGAGCGTGATTTAGCTGATAAAATTGGTGTAACACGCACCACATTACGCGAAGTATTGCAGCGTTTGGCTCGTGATGGTTGGCTTACCATTCAACACGGCAAGCCGACAAAAGTCAATGATATTTGGGATACAGCCGGCCCAAGCATTATTGAAACCTTAATTACCTTAGATCGTCAGAGTGCCCCATTAATCATTGAAAATATGCTTTCGTTGCGTAGTCGTATGTCTGAATCTTATATTTATGAAGCTGTCAAAAACTCACCTAAAGCTTCAGTTGCTTTGTTTAAAGGGTTGGATTCATTAGAAAATACGGCAGAGAGCTATATGGAATTTGACTATGCCTTATTCCGTCAGTTTACAGTAATGGCTAATAAACCTTTCTATCGTTTAATTTTTAATAGCTTACGTGGGGTTTATCATAAAATTGGCTTATTGTTTTTCAGTGAAGAAAAACATCGCCAAGTTACTTATGATTTCTATGTAGAATTGCGCGATATTTGTGAAAGTGGTCAATCTGATTTAGTAGTAGGTTGTATTCGCAAACACAAGCAAGTGACCTCTACTTACTGGCGAGCGATTTTAGAAAGCTTGCCAAGAGATCTAGCTACAGAATAATATGAAAAGTGCGGTTGAAAATGACCGCACTTTTTCCTTATATTAAAGATTTAACATTATGCGTATTCCAAGAGTTTATCATCCAGAATCCCTTAAAGAACAATCCACTTGCCAGCTTTCAGAAGATGCGGCTAATCACGTAGGACGTGTACTGCGGATGACAGAAGGCGAACAAATCGAATTATTTGATGGAAGTAATCATATTTATCCATCCAAAATTATTGAAGCGAGTAAAAAAGCCGTTAAAGTGGAGATTTTGGGGTGTGAATGGAGTGATAAAGAGTCAAATTTATCTATTCATTTAGGACAAGTTATTTCACGTGGTGATCGAATGGAATTCACCATTCAGAAATCCGTAGAGTTGGGTGTGAATGTGATTACACCATTATGGTCAGAACGATGTGGCGTGAAGCTAGACGGCGAACGCATGGATAAGAAAATTCAACAATGGCAAAAAATTGCTATTGCCGCTTGTGAACAATGTGGCCGTAATGTTGTACCAGAAATTCGTCCGTTAATGAAATTACAAGATTGGTGTGCTGAAAATGATGGTGCGCTAAAATTGAATTTACACCCAAGAGCCCAATATTCAATCAAAACCTTACCTTCAATTCCAAAAGAGGGGGTTCGTTTACTTATTGGTTCAGAAGGCGGTTTATCTCCTCAAGAAATCGCTCAAACTGAACAACAAGGATTTACTGAAATTTTATTAGGAAAGCGCGTGTTGCGCACAGAAACGGCTTCTTTAGCAGCCATTAGTGCGTTACAAATTTGTTTTGGAGATTTGGGATAATGATGGATTTACAGGGGCAATTTTTAATTGCGATGCCACAGTTGGAGGATTATTTCCAAAATACTGTAGTGTATATGTGTGAGCATAATGAGCAAGGTTCGATGGGCTTAGTGATTAATCAGCCCACCGATTTAAGCATTGCAGAGCTATATTCAAAAATGAATTTTATGATGAAAAATGACCGCACTTTTAGCAATGAACTTGTACTTGCGGGTGGATCTGTACATTCCGAGCGTGGTTTTATTTTGCATAAGAAAACTGCGAAAGAATTTGAGCATAGTTATAAAATTACTGATGATATGTATCTCACCACGTCAGCAGATATTGTGGAAACCTTTGGTTCAGCGGATGCGCCTGAGAAATATCTTGTTGCACTCGGTTGTGCCAGTTGGACAGCTGGGCAGCTTGAACAAGAGATTGCAGATAATGCGTGGCTAGTCGCGCCAGCGTCAGACACCATTTTATTTGAAACTATTTATGAAGATCGTTATCCTGCCGCGAATCAATTATTAGGGATTAATCCTCATAATTTTGTCTTTTCACAAGTAGGGCATAGTTAATGGGCATCACGGCAATCGCATTTGATTTCGGCACAAAAAGCATTGGTTGTGCAGTCGGGCAAAGTATCACGGGTACAGCGCAAGCCTTACCTGCATTTAAAGCGCAAGATGGGATTCCAAACTGGGATGCCATTGAGAAATGCTTAAAAGACTGGAAACCCGATGTCATTGTGGTGGGATTGCCTTTAAATATGGATGGTACCGAGCAAGATTTAACACTTCGTGCGAAAAAATTTGCCAATCGCTTAAATGGTCGTTTCGGTATCAAAGTAGAATTGCAAGATGAGCGCTTAACGACGGTTTCTGCTAGAGATGAAATTTTCCAACGTGGCGGTTATCGCGCTCTCAATAAAAGCAAAGTCGATGGGATCTCTGCTTGCTTGATTTTAGAAAGTTGGTTCGAAAGTTATTCAGAATAAGCCAAAAATAAACCGCACTTTAATGTGCGGTTTGTTGTATTTATGAGTTTATTTTTTTATCCAAATTAGACTTGCCATTCGGCCAGTTTTGCCGTCTCGACGATAGGAAAAAAAGGTCTCTTTTTCTGTGAATGTGCAATGTTCACCGCCGTAAATTTGGGTAATACCGAATTTATTGAGGCGTTGTGTAGCGATTTGATAAAGATTGCCGAGGTATTTTCCTGCTTCATTCGGATCGGGTCGAAAAGCCGTTTCTGCAATCGGGTCAAAAGCCATAAATTGCTCAATCACTTCTTTTCCTACTTGGAACGCATTGGGGCCGATAGCAGGTCCAAACCACGCGATAATCTCTTCAGAATCTGATTGGAAACATTTCACGGTTTCTTCTAATACACCATCACAGAGTCCTCGCCAGCCCGCATGGGCCGCGGCCACTTCAGTCCCTTGCTTATTGGCGAATAAAACCGGCAAGCAATCAGCCGTCATCACCAAACAGACTTGATTAGGTTGATTGGTGTAAACCGCATCGGCTTCTAAATTATTGCCCTCATAAGGTATCGTAATCACACGAGTACTGTGTGTTTGAGTTAAAAACAACGGGAAATGTGGCAGATTAAATTTTTCGACCAATAAAGTGCGGTTAGTTTTGACCGCACTTTTATCATCCTCGACATGATCGCCTAAATTGAAACTCTCGAAAGGCGGCAGGCTTACGCCCCCTTCTCTTGTGGTCGTAAAAGCTTGGATGTGTGGTGGAACAGTCCAGTTTGGAACAATGGTTTTCATCTTAATAATCCAATTCGTCTTTGTGTTCGAGGTAATCCGCTTTTAAGGCATGCAGTAATTCAATAAAGTCATCCGGCAATGGCGCATACCATTCCATCATTTCACCTGTAATTGGGTGAGCTAAACGCAACATAACCGCATGTAAGGCTTGGCGTTTAAAATTACGCAGAACCTCATTGAAGGCTTCGCTTGCATTTTTAGGTGGACGAGGACGACCACCGTAGGTTTGATCACCTAATAATGGATGTGCGATATGTGCCATGTGCACACGAATTTGGTGAGTACGGCCTGTTTCTAAACGTAAGCGTAAACGTGTGTAATTACGGAAGTTTTCCATGATGCGATAGTGTGTCACAGCTGGTTTACCCATTGGGTGAACCGCCATCAATGTGCGTTTTGTCGCATGACGAGCCATTGGCTGATCTACTGTACCACCTTTGGTCATAATGCCACTTGCGACAGCTTCGTATTCACGAGTGATCTTACGTTTTTGTAAGTCACGCACGAGCTTAGTTTGTGCGGGGATCGTTTTAGCAACAACCATGAGACCCGTCGTATCTTTATCTAAACGATGCACAATCCCTGCGCGTGGTACTTCGGCAATAGGTGGATAGTGATAGAGTAGTGCGTTAAGTACCGTGCCATCCGGATTGCCTGCACCGGGATGAACCACGAGATCTTTAGGTTTGTTAATCACGATAATATCGTCATCTTCATAAACGATATTAAGTGGAATATTTTGTGGCTCAAAACGGTTTTCATCTTCTACTTCTACCGAAATTTCAATTTGCTCTCCGCCATAAACTTTTGCACGTGGAATATCGGCAATTTCACCGTTCATTTTTACCTGTTTTGCTTCAATCCAGGTTTTTAAACGCGAACGGGAATATTCTGGGAACAACTCTGCTAGGGTTTGATCTAAACGCTGTCCCATTTGTTCGGGCTGAATTTCAGCCGTTAAGGTAATTTGTGGCATAAAAAATCCATCTAAAAATTTAAAAAGTTGGCTTATTGTGTAATGTTCTATACAATATTCGTTAATTGTAACTTATTTATTGATTTTCGTAAAAATTAAGGAAAAAAGAATGCGTAAAATAAAATCTCTTGCACTAATTGCATTGACCTCATTCGCGATTGCAGCTTGTAGCAGTGGTAATAAAGAAGTGGAACAAGCTTCTGTTGATGACCTTTATGCAAAAGGCGCGGCTGCATTACAAGAAGGAAGCTATTCTGACTCGATTCGTTATTTAAAAGCAGCAACAGAGCGTTTCCCTGGTAGTACTTACCAAGAGCAAGCAATGCTTGATTTAATTTATGCAAACTATAAAACGCAAGATTACACCTCAACGTTGGTAACCGTAGATAACTACTTACACCAATTCCCACAAAGTCCAAACCGTGACTATGCAGTGTATATGGCGGGTTTAACAAACTTAGCAACGGCCGATAACATGATCCAAGATTTCTTTGGTATCGATCGTGCAACGCGTGAAACCACTTCAATGAAAACGGCGTTTTCAAACTTCCAAAGCTTAGTGCGTGCGTTCCCAAATAGCCCATATTCACAAGATGCAGTAGCACGTATGGCATACATCAAAGATTCATTAGCTCGTCATGAATTAGAAATTGCAAAATTCTATGCAAAACGTGATGCATGGGTAGCTGTAGCAAACCGTGTAGTGGGTATGTTACAACAATATCCAGATGCCAAAGCGACTTACGAAGGTTTATTCTTAATGAAAGAAGCCTATGAAAAAATGGGTTTACAACAATTAGCGAGTCAAACTCAACAAGTCATCGATGCGAATAAAGATAAACAATTTGCGGACGTGAAAAAACCGGAAGAGTCTGATTTAATTCAACCGGTTAAAAAATAATCCCGTCCCTTGTGGGACGTGCTTGAATAAGCAAAATTATTCAAATAAAGGCTAGTCAAACTAATCAAATTGAGCTAGTATAAATTTAAAAGATTTCCTGGGGTGTTCGTGGATGGGTTATGTCCCTGAGCCGATACTTAGAACTTTATAAATCGGTTTCCCGCCATTGGTGTGTAGGCTTGACCTTTGACTTTGTCATTGGACTAAAGAAACCTAAAAATGGCCTTACCGGTTTCCTTGGACCGTCGGGTTCAAGGACTACTACTCGTAGCGGCACTCTGGGACCTTCCTTTAAAATCCATTCTTTCCAATCGAATGAAATCAACACAGCAAACGCTTCGCAATCAACTCCGTCAACAAATTCGTAAAACACGAGCAAATTTGACCGCTCTTCAGCAGCAACAGGCGGAAGATTCTATCACTCAACAAGCACTTGCGTTAATTGAAGAACGAAATGCTCAGCATATTGCTTTGTATCTTTCCTTTGATGGAGAAATCTCCACGGATAAACTCATCAAAATCCTTTGGGCGCAAGGTAAACAGGTTTATTTGCCGGTATTACACCCTTTCAATCCGAATCATCTTTTGTTTTTACGTTATTTGCCAGATACACCGATGCTGAAAAATAAATTTGGCATTTGGGAGCCAAAACTCAATGTGCAAAACGTATTGCCTTTGGATGAATTAGATATTCTTTTTACGCCACTCGTCGCGTTTGATAAACAGGGGAATCGCTTAGGCATGGGCGGTGGTTTTTATGACCGCACTTTACAACATTGGCAGAAATCTCCTTTTATCCCCGTGGGATTAGCCCATCAATGTCAGCAAGTCGAACACCTTCCAACAGAAGCGTGGGACGTACCACTTCATCAAATCTTAGTTGCTTAAACCTATCAAGACGTAAAGTTTGATAGAAAAAATTAAAAATAGTCTATTTTTTCTCTTGAAATCCCAAAAAAGGGTCTTATTTAATTACTCATAAAGGGGATGACCCCAAGTATTTTATGCAGGAGAAGATAAGATATGAATATTGAAAAATTTACCACTAAATTCCAACAAGCACTTAGTGAAGCACAGTCATTAGCGCTTGGTAAAGATAATCAGTTTATTGAACCAGTGCATTTATTGGCCGCACTTTTAAATCAACAAGACGGTTCAATTGCACCGATTTTGACAGCAAGTGGCGTGAATGTCGCGTTATTACGTAATGAATTAAACGCAGAATTGAATAAATTGCCACAAGTGTCAGGTAATGGCGGAGATGTGCAAATTTCCCGTCAATTACTTAACTTATTGAATTTATGTGACAAATTAGCACAACAAAAACAAGATAAATTTATTTCCAGTGAATTGTTCTTATTAGCAGCGCTTGAAGAGCGTGGCGCATTAAATGACATTTTGAAAAAATGTGGTGCGAAAAAAGAACAAATTTTACAAGCGATTCAACATATTCGCGGAGGACAAAGCGTGAACGATCAAAATGCAGAAGAAAGTAGACAAGCTCTTGAAAAATATACAATTGATTTAACAGCTCGTGCTGAAAGTGGCAAACTTGACCCGGTGATTGGCCGTGATGAAGAGATTCGTCGAGCGATTCAAGTATTACAACGTCGAACCAAAAACAACCCAGTATTAATCGGTGAGCCTGGTGTAGGTAAAACCGCTATTGTGGAAGGTTTGGCACAACGTATTGTTAATGGTGAAGTGCCTGAAGGTTTAAAAAATAAACGTGTACTTTCTTTAGATATGGGCGCCTTAATTGCCGGTGCGAAATACCGCGGTGAATTTGAAGAGCGTTTAAAAGCCGTTTTAAATGAGCTTTCAAAAGAAGAAGGTCGCGTGATCCTCTTTATTGATGAAATCCATACCATGGTTGGTGCAGGTAAAACTGACGGTACGATGGATGCAGGCAACTTATTAAAACCAAGTTTAGCACGTGGTGAATTACACTGTGTGGGTGCAACAACGTTAGACGAATATCGTCAATATATCGAGAAAGATGCGGCGCTTGAACGTCGTTTCCAAAAAGTCTTTGTGGATGAGCCAAGCGTGGAAGATACCATTGCGATCTTACGTGGTTTGAAAGAGCGTTATGAGATCCATCACCATGTAGATATTACTGACCCGGCAATCGTGGCAGCAGCAACGCTTTCACACCGTTATATTTCCGATCGTCAATTGCCGGATAAAGCCATCGACTTAATCGATGAAGCCGCTTCTAGCATCCGTATGGAAATTGACTCTAAACCAGAGCCGCTTGATCGTCTTGAACGCCGTATTATCCAATTAAAATTGGAACAACAGGCATTACAAAAAGAAGAAGACGAAGCAAGCCGTAAGCGTTTAGAAATGTTAGAAAAAGAGCTGGCTGATAAAGAACGTGAATACGCTGAACTTGAAGAAGTTTGGAAATCAGAAAAAGCAGCACTTTCTGGTTCTCAACACATCAAACAAGAGTTAGATGCAGCGAAAACCGAAATGGAACAAGCGCGTCGTGCTGGCGATTTAAGCAAAATGTCTGAGCTTCAATACGGTCGTATTCCTGAATTGGAAAAACAACTTGCTGCCGCTGAAACTGGCGAAGGCAAAGAAATGAGCTTATTACGCTATCGTGTGACTGATGAGGAAATTGCAGAAGTGCTTTCTAAAGCAACGGGTATTCCAGTTTCTAAAATGATGGAAGGCGAGAAAGAAAAACTCTTACGCATGGAAGAAGAATTGCATAAACGTGTGATCGGTCAAGAAGAAGCAGTCGATGCCGTTGCAAACGCGATTCGTCGTAGCCGTGCAGGGCTTTCTGATCCTAACCGCCCAATTGGTTCATTCTTATTCTTAGGACCAACGGGTGTAGGTAAAACAGAGCTTTGCAAAACTTTGGCGAAATTCCTCTTTGATAGTGAAGATGCGATGGTGCGTATCGATATGTCAGAGTTTATGGAAAAACACAGCGTATCTCGTTTAGTGGGTGCGCCTCCAGGCTACGTAGGCTATGAAGAAGGTGGTTACTTAACTGAAGCAGTACGTCGTCGTCCATATTCGGTAATTTTGTTGGATGAAGTGGAAAAAGCACATGCAGACGTATTCAATATCTTATTACAAGTATTGGATGATGGTCGTTTAACTGATGGTCAAGGTCGTACGGTGGACTTCCGTAATACAGTGGTGATTATGACCTCTAACTTGGGTTCTGATTTGATCCAAGGTAGCAAAGACGAAAGCTATGGCGAAATGAAAGCCCTAGTGATGTCTGTAGTAGGCCAACATTTCCGTCCAGAATTCATCAACCGTATTGACGAAACTGTGGTATTCCACCCACTTGGTAAAGACAATATCCGTGCGATTGCAAGCATCCAATTAGAACGTTTAGCAAAACGTATGGAAACCCGTGGTTACGAATTGGTGTTTACCGAAGCGTTATTAGATTTCATTGGTGAAGTGGGTTACGACCCAATTTATGGGGCTCGTCCATTAAAACGTGCAATCCAACAAGAGATCGAAAACAGCTTGGCACAACAAGTTCTATCTGGTCAATTATTACCAGGTAAAGTGGTCACAGTGGATTATGTGGATGGCAAAGTTCAAGCCAGACAATAATTTGTAAAATGAAAGCCATTTAGTGAAAGCTAAATGGCTTTTTTATGCTTTGGTAAAAGATAAAATAGGGTAGAATGACGCTGTGTATTGCGTATAAAAATGAGGAAAAAAATGACCGCACTTTTAAAAATAGGTTTGGTTTCAGTATCAGATCGAGCATCAAGTGGTGTATATCAAGATCAAGGGATTCCTGAATTACAACAATGGTTAGAACAAGCGTTGGTGGATCCTTTTGAAGTGGAAACGCGATTAATTCCAGATGAGCAACCATTAATCGAACAAACGCTGAAAGAATTGGTGGATGAGCACCATTGTCATTTAGTGCTCACAACGGGCGGTACAGGACCAGCAAAACGTGATGTGACACCTGATGCCACGTTAGCAGTAGCCGATCGTGAAATGCCAGGATTTGGTGAGCAAATGCGTCAAGTGAGTTTACATTTTGTACCAACAGCGATTTTATCTCGTCAAGTTGGCGTGATTCGTAAAAATAGCCTAATCTTGAATTTACCGGGTCAGCCAAAAGCCATCAAAGAAACTTTAGAAGGCGTAAAAGATGAGCAAGGCAACGTCTTAGTGAAAGGGATTTTTAGTGCGGTGCCTTACTGCTTGCAATTAATCGATGGTATTTATATTGATACCAAGCCTGAAGTGATTACAAGCTTCCGACCGAAAGCCGCACGCCGCGAAAATTTGGAGAAATAAGATGAAAAAAATCGAAGCCATTATTAAGCCATTTAAATTAGATGATGTACGTGAAAATTTATCTGATATTGGCATTAGCGGAATGACGGTGACTGAAGTTCGTGGTTTTGGTCGTCAAAAAGGGCATACAGAGCTTTATCGTGGTGCAGAATATATGGTGGATTTTCTGCCTAAAGTGAAAATTGAAATTGCCGTGCCAGATGATTTGCTTGAGCAATGTCTTGAAACCATTGTTGAAACCTGCCAAACAGGCAAAATCGGGGATGGTAAGATCTTTGTTTATGATATAGAACGCGTGATTCGTGTTCGTACAGGCGAAGAAAATGAGGAAGCCATTTAGTGGAAAAAAACTTAAATTTTAACCGCACTGTAGTCGCTATGGCGGCTTTAGTAATTGTGTTTGCGGGAATTAAACTGGCGGCAGAGATTGTCGTGCCTTTTTTATTGGCATTATTTATCGCTATTATTTGTTCGCCGGTAATTAAAGCGATGACACAACGCAAAGTACCACATGGTATTGCGATTGCCTTGCTGTTTATTTTAATTTTAATCGTATTCTTTTTCCTGGCGGGATTAATTAATAGCAGTGTGCAAGAATTTACACGCTCGATTCCTCAATATAAAGTGCTGCTTTCGGAACGTATAAATGACGTCATGGCGTTAGCTCAAAAACTTAAATTGCCGATTGTGATTTCTCGCGAAGCCATTATGGAGCATTTTGATCCAAGTGTGATCATGAATTTTGTGAGCCGTTTGTTATTAAACTTTTCTGGTGTGGTAACAAATGTTTTTGTGTTGATTTTAGCAGTGATTTTTATGCTGCTTGAAGCACCAACCATGAAGCATAAACTTGCTTTAGTTTTAAGTGACAATGAGCATGATGTAGTCGCGGAAGAACATCATATTGATCGTATTTTAGACGGTGTGATTAGTTATCTTGGTGTGAAAACGGTGATTAGCTTATTGACAGGCGTCACGACTTGGATTTTGTTAGACGTAGCGGGTGTGCAATATGCGATTTTATGGGCAACCTTAAGTTTCTTATTAAATTATATTCCGAATATTGGTTCGATTATTGCTGCAGTGCCTATTATTGTTCAAGCGTTATTGTTAAATGGATTTGGTGTAGGCATGGGCGTAACCGTCGGTATTATTGTATTAAATATTGTGATCGGTAATATTATTGAACCGAAAATGATGGGGAAAACCTTAGGGCTTTCTACTTTGGTCGTATTCTTTTCATTGCTTTTCTGGGGATGGTTGCTCGGTACAGTCGGTATGTTGCTTTCTGTGCCACTGACAATGGCGTTTAAAATTACCTTGGAAAGCTCTGAATCAACGAAGAAATATGCGGCTTTATTAGGTGATGTAAACGACTAAAGTGCGGTCATAAAATGACATCATTTTAGCAATAAAAAAGCCACCGTTATGGTGGCTTTCTTTTTATCTCATGTTCGATAGATTAAGGTAAATCATCGATTTCTTTATCCACTTTTGGTGGAATCATATGTTCGCGGCGTAGGCCGATATCATAAGCAATCGCAATCGCGATAAAGATTGATGAATAAGTACCAAAACCGATACCAATTAATAACGCTAATGAGAAGTTATGAATTGATGGACCACCAAAGAAGAACAAGGCAATCACAACAAGAAGCGTTGTGAGAGATGTCATGATGGTTCTCGATAAGGTTTGCGTTAAGGAAATATCAATAATATCGATGGTTTCTACACGGCGAATTTTACGGAAGTTTTCACGTACACGGTCGAATACCACGATACTATCGTTGATAGAATAACCTACAACGGAAAGAATCGCCGCCACGAAGGTTAAATCCATTTCGACTTGTAATGCAGAGAAAACACCGAGTGTAATCACCACGTCATGCGCAAGTGAGGCAATACCACCAAAACCTAAACGCCATTCAAAACGTGAGCCCACGTAAATTAACATCATTGCTAGGGTTGCAAGGGTCGCATAAACCGCACCTTGAGCCAGTTCTTCACCCACATTCGGACCGACGAATTCGATACTGTTAATATGAATATTAGGATCAATTGTTTGGAGCATGCTTTTAACGTGATCACCAATAGCTGAATCGTTATTATCAGCCGGTAAGCGGATCATCACGTCTTGTACAGAACCGGTTGTTTGTACAATCGGGCTTGCAATCCCGTTTTGATTTAATGTGCCACGGATTTTTTCTAAATCAGCTGGTTGTGAGAAGTGCGTATCAAATACCACACCACCGGTAAAATCCAAGCCCCAGTTGAAGCCTTTTGTCACAATGAAGAAGAGGGAAATCGCCATTAAAATGATGGAAAAGGTATATCCCACAAATCTCACTTTCATAAATTCAGTGAGAGGGAATGGCAATTTAATCCCATTCACTTCACGGATAAAATGTCCGTTTTTATCTTTTGCAAATAATCTCATCTTATCCTACCTAAATTGATAATTTTTCAAGACGTTTACCGCCGTATAGGAAGTTCACGATAGCACGTGTTCCAGTAATCGCTGTAAACATTGAAATTGCTACACCTAATGCAAGGGTTACCGCAAAGCCTTGAATTGGACCAGTACCCACAGCATAAAGAATGATTGCCGTTAAAATTGTGGTTAAGTTCGCATCGAAGATAGAGGTGAATGCACCGTTATAACCTTCGTTAATAGCTTGCTGGATTGGACGACCATTACGAATCTCTTCTTTGATACGCTCAAAAATAAGTACGTTGGCATCCACCGACATCCCCAGGGTTAATACGATACCCGCAATCCCCGGCATGGTGAGTGTTGCACCTGGTAGGATAGACATCAAACCGACTAATAAAACGATATTAATCACCAAGGCAAAGCTTGCGATAATACCGAAGACTTTATAGTAAACCAGCATGAAGACAATTACCGCAATTAAGCCCCAGAAGCTTGCATCAATACCTTGTTCTACGTTTTGTGCACCAAGAGAAGGACCGATTGTACGTTCTTCAACAATTTGCACTGGCGCGATTAATGCACCTGATTTTAATAACATAGAAAGGTTTTGTGCTTCTGCAGAACTGCTTACACCCGTAATTTGGAAGTTAGAACTGAAGCGACCTTGAATAGTAGCAACGTTAATTACTTCTTCACTTTTCTCTAAAATGGTTTTGCCATTTTCGTCTTTTTTACCGTTGTCTTTGTATTCTACATACAAGGTTGCCATTGGTTTTTTATAGTATTTCTTGGTAGTTTGCGACATGATTTCGCCGCCTTCACTGTCCAAGGTCACACTTACTTGTGGTGTGCTGGTGTTTTGGTCTAAACCAGAACTTGAGTTGATGATGTGTTCACCACCTAATACCGCACGTTTGTAAAGTGCAACAGGTCTACCTTGACGGTCATATTTGATTTCAGTGTCAGAAGGTAACATACCACGCGCTGCTGATTCAGGGTTCACTAATGAATTCACAATACGGAATTCAAGTGTTGCGGTTGCCCCTAAGATTTCTTTTGCACGTGCCGTATCTTGAACGCCCGGTAATTCGATTACGATACGTTCAGCACCTTGACGTTGGATAACGGCTTCAGCTACGCCTAATTCAGCGACACGTTTACGTAAAATCGTTAAGTTTTGCTCGATCGCTAAGTTACGAGACTCTGTTAATGATGCTTCAGAAAGGGCAAGATTTAAGGTGTTGTCACCAATATCAGATACGTCTAATGTTGGGTGTAATTGACGAATAATACGCGCTGCTTTCGACATTTGGTCAGCGTTTTCTAATGTGACCGTTGTACCAAATTTGTCACCGTTTTTAATTGCCGTAAACTGAATCTTTTCTTTACGTAATTCGTTGCGTAATGTGTCTTGTAACTGTTCTTGACGTTTAGCAAGCGCAGAATTCATGTCCACTTCCATCAAGAAACGTACCCCACCACGTAAGTCCAAGCCCCATTTCATTGGATTAGCCCCAATGCTGCTTAACCAAGCCGGTGTTGCTGGTGCAAGGTTTAATGCCGTGGTGTAGTTGTTGCCAAGTTTTTCTGCAATTTTATCTTTGGCAAGAAGTTGGTCATCTGTGTTATTGAAACGGGCAAGAATCGAGCCATTTTCAAGAACGATAGATTTGGTTGAAAGGTTATTTTCTTTTAGTACGTTTTGTACTTCAGTTAATACGGTGGTGTCTGCTTGTTGTCCGCGAGTACCAGAAATTTGCACCGCTGGATCTTCACCATAGATATTTGGAAGAGAGTATAAAGCACCAATGGCGACCACAAGGATCACCATTAGATTCTTCCATAATGGGTAACGATTTAACATAGTTTTCCCTTTAGGAATTTAAATTAGAGAGATTTTACAGAACCTTTCGGTAATACTGAAACGATGTAGTTACGGTTAATCGTGATTTCAGTGGTATCGTTTAAAGCGATAACAATTTCAGCACCTTCGGTTACTTTAGTGATTTTACCAATCAAACCACCAGCGGTTAATACTTCAGTGCCTTTCGCTAATTCAGACATTAATTTTTTGTGTTCTTTGTTACGTTTCGCTTGTGGGCGGTAAATCATAAAATAAAAAATTAAACCGAAGATCACGAAAATAAATAACGTGGACATTGGGCTTTGTGCTTCCATTGTGTTTTCCTTATAAAATGAAAAGTTAAAAGTGTGCGTAAAATACCATAAAACAGCATTCAGTAAAAGCCGATGAAGGCAATAACACCTAGAATTTTTGGATTAATTGATTTTTTTCAAGCAAACTTCGAAGATTTGCTCAGAAAGCCAATGTTGATCCACTAATTCACATTGATTTTCTTCACAAAAAACAACAAAATTTTCCACCGCACTTTGACGATTTAATTGCAAAACTAATTCATCATTTGGGGCTAAATTTGCCAAAGCCTTCTTCGCCGTTAAAAGCGGAATCGGGCAGGAAAGTGCGGTCAAATCTAATTGATATTTCATGGATTAAGCTTGGCGACGCGCAAACATAATTTTGCCCATTGCCGTCAGTTGTTCTGCTGACAAATATTGTTTACCTAGCTCAAATAACGGCTCTTCAAGGGCAATATGTCTATCATAGCTTGCCACAAACAGCGTAATCAGCCTTTCATCTACATCAGAGCGTTTCTCTGCAATCAATTCTTCTAGCTGTTCAGAAAGTTTTGCCCAAGTTTCATGCAAAGTAACGTGTTGGCGTTCTAATTCATCCACTGATTCTTTAGCTTGAGGCGCTTTTTCAATTAAAGCGGGGAAAAAATCTTTTTCTTCATCATCATGATGAAGTGGCGCAGCGTGATTAAAATACTGCAAAATGGTTTTCACATCATTTAATACGGCTTGATTCACGCCATTTTTTTCTAAGTAGCCAGGAAGAATCGTGAGTTGCTTGCAAAAGCGTTTCACCTTGCTATGACAGGCGTAAAGCATATCAATCGGCTCATTCCAAGTGGCAAATTGTTGAGGTTCGAGGATTTGCATAAGGTTTCCTTTGTTAAAAAGTGCGGTCAAAAAACGCTTCATTTTTTTACCGCACTTTTATCAATTATGAGTTATCCGCTAATTGTAATGGTGGAACAGGTTTGCCCATACGAGCATAGAATTCCACCACAAAATCATCAAAACGATCGTCTTCGATAGCTTGACGAATTTCCGCCATTAAACGTTGATAATAGCGTAAATTGTGAATGGTATTTAAGCGTGCACCTAAAATTTCACCACACTTATCTAAGTGATATAAATAAGCTTTGGTGTAATTTTTACAGGTGTAGCAATCACATTCTGGATCTAATGGACTCGTATCATCGCGGTATTTTGCATTACGGATTTTGACAATACCATCTGTCACGAATAAATGACCGTTACGAGCGTTACGGGTTGGCATTACACAGTCAAACATATCAATACCACGACGCACGCCTTCCACTAAATCTTCAGGTTTACCCACGCCCATTAAATAACGCGGTTTGTCTGCAGGGATTTTAGGGCAGATATATTCTAAAATACGGTGCATGTCTTCTTTTGGTTCGCCTACCGCTAAACCGCCCACCGCATAACCGTCAAAGCCAATATTCACTAAGCCTTCTAATGATACTTTGCGTAATTCTTCAAATACGCCGCCTTGGATAATACCGAATAGGGCATTCTTATTGCCTAATTCATCAAAGCGATCGCGGCTGCGTTTTGCCCAACGAAGAGACATTTCCATGGATTTTTTCGCATAATCGAAAGTCGCGGGATAAGGCGTACATTCATCGAAAATCATCACGATGTCAGACCCTAAATCATATTGAATTTCCATGGATTTTTCAGGCGAAAGGAAAATACGCTCACCGTTAATTGGGTTTTGGAATTTCACCCCTTCTTCGGTAATTTTGCGTAATTTACCTAAACTAAATACTTGGAAACCGCCACTATCAGTCAAAATTGGACGATGCCATTGCATAAAGTCGTGTAAATCACCGTGTTTACGCATCACTTCTTGACCAGGACGAAGCCATAAATGGAAGGTGTTACCTAATAAAATTTCAGCACCTGTCGCACGCACTTCTTCTGGTGTCATGCCTTTAACGGTGCCATAAGTGCCCACCGGCATAAATGCAGGGGTTTCTACGCTGAACGTGCCTTGTGGACGTTCAAACACCAAGCGACCACGACGTGCGCTACCGCTGGTTTTATCTAATTCATATTTCATTTTCTTTCCTCAACGAATAAACAGTTCGAAGATTTTTTTGCAATAAAAAAGCCTGTCTTGTTTTCACAGGCTTAACAATCTTTGTGAGAGAGCATTTTATGCGGTGTGATTTAATAAGTCAAAAAATCTCTTGCAGAAGTAAATTTTCATGATAATATGAATAAAAATTCATTTAAAATGAATAATTATATTTTATATTGGGAGGCAATTATGCAACGGAGAACACTTTTTAAATTAGCAGGCACTACAGCGTTAGGTATGGTATTGGCACCTAAATTGATGGCTGAAAATCAGGTGCCAAAAGCAACTTCAACGAAAGTATTACATCTCAATTTCAATGAGAATGCGCTAGGGATGTCGGAAAAAGCAAAACAAGCGATTATGAATAGTTTAGCAATCGGTTCATATTATCCAGATGATCAACGTGCAGCAGTCATCACGCAATTAGCCGCTAAACACAATGTCGCTGAAAGTTTCATTTCATTGGGAAATGGTTCTTCAGAAAATATTCAAGCGGCCGTCCAAGCATTGATCGTTAAGGCTCAAAATACAAAACAAGCGGTTCAACTCGTGGTGCCGGATCCAACATTTAATTATGCAGAATTATATGCAAAAGCGTTAGGTGTGCCAGTGATGAAAGTGCCGCTCGCAGACGACTTTTCTTTTGATTTAACGAAGTTAAAAAACGCCGCAGAAGCCTTTGATGGTGTGACGATTTTCTATTTATGTAACCCAAATAATCCAACATCAATGATTACGCCGGCTAAAACAATTTTCCCTTGGATTAAATCGTTTTCTCAAAATAACTATTTTCTGCTAGATGAAGCTTATGCAGACTTTGTGGAAGATCCAGCCTTTGAAACAGGTATGACGTTAGTCAAAGAAGGCTTGAAAAATGTATTAGTCACACGGACTTTCTCTAAGTTTTATGCGTTAGCAGGCTATCGTGTGGGATATTTACTTGCTCAGCCGGAAGTGGTTGAAGAAGTGGAAAAATTTATGTCATTGGATAACACGAATCTTGCGGGGGGCGTGGCTGCAGTGGCCTCTTTACAAGATAAAACCTTTGCAAAATTGAGTTTCCAAAGTAATGCGGTTTCACGTCAGATTGTTCAAAATGCCTTAATAGAACTAGGTTTAAAATTTGCACCATCTAATGGTAACTTTATTTTCCATGAGATTAAGGGGGACGTAAAAACTTATCAAGAACGCATGAAAGCGCATTCTATTTTGGTGGGGCGGGAGTTTTTGCCTATTAAAGGATGGAATCGTCTCACGCTTGGTACACCAGATGAGATGAAAGTGTTTGTTAAAGTACTAAAAGAATTTAGAGCAAAAGGTTGGATTTAAAAAAATGGGTGGCATTTGACCACCCATTTTTCTTATTCTAACCCTTTCACATTGGGATTTTTGGTAATGAACATCGCATCGCCATAACTGAAAAAACGGTAGCGATTTTCGACCGCACTTTTATAGGCGTTCATGGTGTGGCTAAAGCCTGCGAAGGCAGACACCAACATAATCAATGTGCTTTCTGGTAAGTGGAAGTTGGTAATCAACGCATCCACCACACGGAATGATTTGCCCGGGTAAATAAAAATGGACGTATCAGAAAAATAAGGTTCAATTAAATCTGGGTTGCCATTTTCTTCTGCAGATAGAGCAGCGGTTTCTACAGAGCGTACTGATGTTGTACCCACTGCAATGATACGTTTGCCCGCCTTTTTCGTTTCAATAATAGCATTGCAGACTTCTTGAGAAAGCTCTACATATTCCGCGTGCATAATATGATCTTCGATATTTTCAACCCGTACCGGTTGGAATGTACCTGCGCCCACGTGCAAAGTCACAAATTCAAAATTGACACCTTTTTCGTGTAGCTTTTGTAACAGTTCATCATCAAAGTGTAATCCCGCTGTTGGGGCAGCGACTGCACCTGGCACTTTGTTATACACGGTTTGATAGCATTCTTGATCCGCCTCTTCATCAGGGCGATCAATATAAGGCGGCAAAGGCATATGACCAATTTCTTGTAACACATCAAGTACATTGCGAGTTTTATCCGCTAATTCCACTTCAAAAAGGGCATCTTGACGACCGACCATAATCGCTTTTACGCCATTATTTTCACCGAGCTTATCTTCGCCTAAAAATAATTCTGCACCTTCTTTCGGGGCTTTTGATGAGCGAATATGCGCTAAGAAATGATGTACACTTAAAACACGTTCCACCAACACTTCAATTTTTCCGCCACTGGCTTTACGACCAAACATACGAGCTGGGATTACACGCGTATTGTTAAAAATCAACAGATCACCTTCATCGATTAAATCTAATACATCGGTAAAAGTGCGGTGAGAAATTTCCCCGTTTTCGCCATTGAGTTGTAGCAAACGGCAAGAAGAGCGATCTTCTTTAGGATAACGAGCAATCAGCTCATCAGGTAAGTCAAAATGAAAGTCAGAAACACGCATAATTGTAAATAATGAAAGTTAAAAATGGCGAATAGTCTAGAGCGAATAAGGGGGAAATACAAGGGGGAATGTTGTTGGGCATGAATTGGCTTGAGAGATAGAGTAGGGCGGCAAATATTATACTATTTAAATTTATTAAGTTTTATTGCAACGTAAAACCGCCTAGAGGCGCAGCCTATTTAGATGTGAAAAATTTTCCTTTCTCCATGTTTCAACACACAGCCGCGCGGAGGCGGCTAGGGTGTATGGCGTAGCCACGCATTAAGTTAACTTATTCATGCTGCAAAATATTCACTAGCCGCCCAAACGGATCACGCACAAAAAAACGGCGCACGCCCCAGGGCTCAGTGACTGGTCCGTATTCAGGTGTGAAACCAGCATGCTGCATCCGTTCCAATAATTCGCCCAGATTGTCCACCTCAATAGACAAATCAGGCACAGGCATGCCAGAACCGCCTTCACTGGCAAAACTAACCTGCACAGACATGGTTGTATCCTGCCCGTAGGTCTGTATCCAACCATGATCCATCAGCAATTCCAGTCCAAGCAAGTCATGGTAGAAAGCCTTTGCTGCGACGGGTTGGGTTACGTTGATATTGGCCACAATGCGTTTAACGCCCATGTTCTTTCCTTATTAACTAACGTTGTTCCCTTCGGTGCTTATTTTTCAACATGCAGCCGCGCGAAGGCGGCTGCTTATTTGTGATTTTGTAGTATAATAGCACCAGTTGTTTCAACACACAGCCGCCCGAAGGCGGCTGCTATTGGTCGCCAACCAACAAGCGCGTGTAACTGCCGGTTTCAACACACAGCCGCCCGAAGGCGGCTGCTCATCGTAAAGCGTTAAAGATATATCAGACATAAGCAGGTTTCAACACACAGCCGCCCGAAGGCGGCTGCTGCGTGACGTGCAAGCCGAGGCGCATTATGTGTTAGTTTCAACACACAGCCGCCCGAAGGCGGCTGCTAAATCACCACTTCCGCCACTTCATCGGCATGCTGTTTCAACACACAGCCGCCCGAAGGCGGCTGCAATGCCACGCTTTAGCGTGGGGGAGTGATTTAATGTTTCAACACACAGCCGCCCGAAGGCGGCTGCTACGTTTAGAGATTAAGTAAAGTGGCAACAGTTAGTTTCAACACACAGCCGCCCGAAGGCGGCTGCGTCGTCCGTTTCAAATTTGTTTGTTAAAGTCGAAAGTTTCAACACACAGCCGCCCGAAGGCGGCTGCTGGCGGTAATGATTCTTTCGCTTCCGGCACCGCTTTGTTTCAACACACAGCCGCCCGAAGGCGGCTGCATAAGGTCGACATCGACATTGGCGAAACAGCCTGGTTTCAACACACAGCCGCCCGAAGGCGGCTGCTGCAATCAAAAAGGGCTTTAACTTATCCATTTATGTTTCAACACACAGCCGCCCGAAGGCGGCTGCAATTCGTACAAAGATTCTGTGGGATGCTCTCAAAGTTTCAACACACAGCCGCCCGAAGGCGGCTGCAGCCATTAGTTTGGGGGAATATAACATCATCCATAGTTTCAACACACAGCCGCCCGAAGGCGGCTGCAATAAGAGAGCGAACGATGGAGGGGCGATTAGCTGTTTCAACACACAGCCGCCCGAAGGCGGCTGCATGCTTGCGCGCCTTGTTTTTTAAAACCATCTGTTGTTTCAACACACAGCCGCCCGAAGGCGGCTGCAACATCAATGGCGAACACTTTATCGCACAATGTGTTTCAACACACAGCCGCCCGAAGGCGGCTGCTTTTGAGGGCGGCGGCTTTTCTTCGCTTGTTAGTGTTTCAACACACAGCCGCCCGAAGGCGGCTGCCAAAAAGGAATCTTGTAATGTATGAAACTATTAAGTTTCAACACACAGCCGCCCGAAGGCGGCTGCATCAAGATATGATAAGACATTATTTATTATTGATGTTTCAACACACAGCCGCCCGAAGGCGGCTGCGTATTGTATCTTTCTATCCCAATTTCTATTTACCCGTTTCAACACACAGCCGCCCGAAGGCGGCTGCTTACAGTGATGTTTGATTATCTATATACACAAAGGTTTCAACACACAGCCGCCCGAAGGCGGCTGCTGCTTATTTAGGGGCGTTTTCATTTATCAATAGCGTTTCAACACACAGCCGCCCGAAGGCGGCTGCGCAGTATCATTTGTTGGCAAGCCGTTAGTTTGGGGGTTTCAACACACAGCCGCCCGAAGGCGGCTGCACTTTATCCGCCTATTTCGTACGATGTTAATGGCGTTTCAACACACAGCCGCCCGAAGGCGGCTGCTTTATTTGTGATTTTATAGTATAATAGCACCAGTTGTTTCAACACACAGCCGCCCGAAGGCGGCTGCAACGTTGGTCAATTTCATTCGGCAATATGAGCCAAGTTTCAACACACAGCCGCCCGAAGGCGGCTGCCTCGCAGCCTAGTACGAAATCTCCAAGCCTCTTTAAGTTTCAACACACAGCCGCCCGAAGGCGGCTGCATCACAAAGCTATTTGGCCCAATGCGTTGCAACAGTTTCAACACACAGCCGCCCGAAGGCGGCTGCTTTTCTGCCTATGTTATTAGATTCATTATTAGAAGTTTCAACACACAGCCGCCCGAAGGCGGCTGCCTAAACGAATTTGTAAGAAATCTGAAGTGGGTTTCAGTTTCAACACACAGCCGCCCGAAGGCGGCTGCAATTAGGTGTGCATAATTGGTCGCACGGCATCAAAGTTTCAACACACAGCCGCCCGAAGGCGGCTGCACATATGACGAAGTATTTCTACTTTGCTTTCAGGTGTTTCAACACACAGCCGCCCGAAGGCGGCTGCTTAGACTATGCCAAATCAAGCAAAGATTTGCAAGTTTCAACACACAGCCGCCCGAAGGCGGCTGCATGATATTATTGATAATATCATTAAAATCCTTGGTGTTTCAACACACAGCCGCCCGAAGGCGGCTGCCGACGATGTAGCTTTGTATCCGCTTCATAATCGCTAGTTTCAACACACAGCCGCCCGAAGGCGGCTGCACAGGCGGCATTTTATTTTGAGCATTCCAACCTTGTTTCAACACACAGCCGCCCGAAGGCGGCTGCGTGGCTATTGATATGGTTAATTCAGGGTTTTCCTTAGTTTCAACACACAGCCGCCCGAAGGCGGCTGCCATACGTTGTTCCGCTTGATGAACGTGGAAAACTGTTTCAACACACAGCCGCCCGAAGGCGGCTGCGTTTGAACTTTCAAACCAATCAAACTCATACTTAGTTTCAACACACAGCCGCCCGAAGGCGGCTGCTCACGAAGTAACCCGCTTTACGCTCTGCCTCAGTGTTTCAACACACAGCCGCCCGAAGGCGGCTGCCAAATACTTGCTTTTTACTAATTGAATTAACCATGTTTCAACACACAGCCGCCCGAAGGCGGCTGCTAGCTTCGTTAAGCTTTGCTGGATTTCTTTGAGATAAAAGTTTCAACACACAGCCGCCCGAAGGCGGCTGCTAATTGGTGCGTTTATCTTTGATAAAGAAGGCGTTGTTTCAACACACAGCCGCCCGAAGGCGGCTGCCCTTTCGTCATTTCCATTAAATTTAACATTAATGTTTCAACACACAGCCGCCCGAAGGCGGCTGCGCATAAACAATAAAACCAGAATCATAAACTAGATTGTTTCAACACACAGCCGCCCGAAGGCGGCTGCTCCCTACATAAAAAAGTAAGAAAAATCAGCTAATTAAACACTGTATTTCGCTAACTGACTTTATGATAAGGAGTTTGGTAAGTATAACGGCCGCATCGCCGTTATACAAATAGATTAATTCATCCAAATTGTTAAAGAAAATAAAGATCGCTATCCCATCAGGGTTTTAATGAGAACAACAGGTTAGCGAACTAAATGACAAGCACGTCTTTAAATACATCTACTGCCGGTTTTGCCCCATGATGCTCCACTTTATTACGCCACTTACTGCCCAAATGGTAAAAACGCAGGCTGTCACATGTGGGGTCGTAGGTTTCCAGCAGTTTGTTTTTCAACATAACCCATTGGTCAGGCGTGACATCACATTCAAATACCGAATATTGCGCACGCACGCCGTAATCTAAGCAATGTTTTGCGATACGACGCAATCGCGCTTGCCCGTTTGGATCGTCAAAAGAAATATCATAAGTAATCAGCATTAACATGGTTTATCTCATCAAAAACGGCGGGTATTCCGCCAAATCCCCGCGCAAGTGCCGCGCCAAAAGCATGGCCTGAATATACGGCAGCAGCCCGATTTCCACTTCCTCGCCTAAAAACGGATGAACGATTTTCTCCTGCTTTTTCGCCTGCAAAGCTTGGAACAAGAGCTTACGCGCATCGGCTTTCAAACTTACCGCGCCGCTTGCCTCGGCGACAAAATCCTGCGGTTTGATTTGCCCGCGGTTAATCAGCGACAACACCAACCTGTCCGCCCACCACGCGCGGAATTCTTCCAAAATATCCTGCGCCAAACTGTCGCGTCCCGGTCGGTCGGCGTGCAGAAAGCCCACCTGCGGATCCAGCCCCACGCCTTGTAGCGCACCGCTGATGTCCTTGCCAAGAATGCTGTACACAAACGACAACAGCGCGTTTAGCCCGTCTCTGGGCGGACGGCGGTTGCGCCCATCAAAAGCAAAACCGCTTTTTTCGCTCAAAAGTTGCCCGAACACGCCGAAATAACGCGCCGCCGCATCCCCCTCAATGCCGCGCACCACGTCCAGCTCCGCCGCGCCCTTCAACTGCCGCAGCGAAATGTTCAAAGAATCGACCGCACTTTGAATCGCCGCATTCTCGCCGTAATTGCGAATCTGCCGCTGAAGCACCCGCTTACTCGCCTGAATCTTCGCCGCAATGATATTGCGCGCAATCGGCACAGGATTTTGCTCCGACATCCGATACTGCGCCCGACGCAGCAACACATTACCACTCTGCCGCCCCTGAAGCCGCCCCAAATAACGCCCGTTTTCGGTAAAAAACGCCAAATTCACATTATTTTCACCGCAAAACCCCAGCAAAAATGGAGACACCAACACATTCCCAAAACAGAAAATATGCCCAATGGAATGCACCGGCAACTGCGCAACCTTCTTACGCTCCTGCTCTACCACCAGCGTCTCCCGCTCCTTATGCAGATAGCTGCCTTGGGTGGTGATGTAGAGCGTGTTTTGCAGTTTGCGCATGGGGAACTCCTTGGATTTTGACCGCACTTTGGGGATAACGGCGCATACAGACTACTTGAAGACGGTATGTTGGGTTAAGAGGAACTCCATAACCTAACCAACTCTCAGTTATAAATTCTTAAAATAATCCTCATTATTGTGGAACATACTTTCAATCTCAGATAAGTTATCATTAATATAATCTCCACTTTTATGTGCTATAAATTCATACAATCCCAACTCAATAACACGCTGTAAAGGTTTATAAATAACAATACATAACCCACCACCTTGATCAAATATTTCTGCCTCTTGACTATCTAACTCTTCAATTTCTCCAAATTGAATAGAATAATTAAGTTCCATACTAATATTTAAATTCATTACCAATAGATTGTTACTCTTTAAAATAGATATAGTCGTGCCATATGGAACACCTAATAATTTCTTTAAATCCTTACCCTCATGAAATGCTCCTGAGCCATGAATTTTAGGGGTATTATCTACTGTTCTATACCATAATCCCTTATAAAGTTCCTCCATGTACTTACTAGAAAATTTGCTCTTATTGAACAAACAATGCAAAATACCAAGTGCTAATTTCGCAATAAATCGATTTTCAGCAAATACGTTTTTATGATATTCGAAATGCTGTTCTTTTCCACCTCTTACACTTTCTAAAAAGAACTCTATTCTTTCTTGATCTATATCATCAGGATTTGAAAAGCCTATTCTAGGTAAAATATTTTCTTCCTCTAGACGAGTACACATAATTTTCTTGACAGGCTTACCCTCAAAAGCATCTTTAAATGACAGTAGTGCTAACTCAAAATTTTTTAAAGAACGTTCAGCAAAAATAAAATATGCTCTTGTTTTTTGCTTTTTAACTGTGCGCGGATTCCCTCCAGCATACCAATATAAATTTTCATCATCCGGTCTAATCCAAAAGATTTGCTCTCCTAGTGGTCCTAACCAATACTCACATATTTCTCCATCTACCATATGCGGTGGATTTATTACACTATGCCCCATGTAATTCAAAGGAAGAGATGTTGGTGCTTCCGGATTAAAAAATGCATGCATCTGACTCTTTAAATGATTGAATACCAACCAATCTTTTTCAAATGCAGCATCAACAAAAAGTCCTAAATTGTTATTACATTTTTTACACACATTTCTTGTTTTAAATTTATCTGATACAAAATTTCCACCAAGAAACTGTGGGATAACATGCTCCAAGCTGAATTCATCAATTTGTTTCTCTTCCCTACAATATATGCAATTCATGTTTATATCCTTTAATCATTAGCAAACAATCCCTTCACATACCCCACACTCCTATCCCGTTTCCCTAGCAACTCTGGCTGGCAAATCTCCACCAGCGAGCAGGCTTTGCAGTGTTTGCCGTAGTCGGGCGGCGGGGTTTGTCCGCTGTTTAGAAGTTCACGCACGGCAGCGATGGTGGCGAGGGTTTGGGCGCGCAGGTCGTCTGAAAACACAATGGGGATGCGGTGGCGGGTTTGCATATACCACAGCGCGCCTTCGCTGACGGTTTGCCCCGTCATTTCTTCCAAGCACAAGCCTTGGGCGCAGAGCTGGATTTCGTCCATCGGGTCGGGTTTGGGCTTGCCGCGTTTGTATTCCACGGGTTTCAGATGGCCTGTTTTCGTGTTCACTTCCACCAAATCCAACACACCACTAATGCCCAGTTTCTCCGCCGATACATGCACCGTCCGCTCAAAACGCACGCCCTTGCGTGTTTCCGGCTCGCCCGAATCCACCCGCTCATGTAATGCCTTGCCTTGCGCGGTCAAATAATTCTCCGCCCACGCCTGCTCGTTGTGAATCAAGGCACATTGGCGTGGGCAGAAGGCGTAGTGTTGCAGGGCGGAAAGGGGAATCAGGCGCGTGTCCTGATTTTCCCCTTGGCTTTCGGTTAAAAGTGCGGTCATCTTTTCAAATGTTTTTTACAGCAATTCTTCCACACTCACACCATTTAAGCCGTCTGAAACCACGCTGATTTTGTAATCGCCAAAACCGCTTGCGGGTGTACCTGATTCGCCGTTTACGCGCTCCACTTTCACGGCGTCAAACAGTTTATGCGTAGGCTGGCTGCCGAGTGCGCTGTCGTGTTTGAAAACAATCAATTTGCGTGCCGCCATTTCGCCACGGGCGGCGGAGCGGTCATGTTCAAACATCAGCGTCAGGGCTTGCCAGAGTTTGGCTAAGTCCTCGTCTGAAAAACCGGTTTGGGAGGCAAGGTTGGCGGAGATAAAGCCGTGCACGCGGTAGAGCGCGTAAGGGACGATGTATTTGCGCCCCATCATAGTGTCTTTACCCTCTTCTTTTTCTGCTTCAGAAGTTACAGCTACGCGTGTAATACTTAACTCCAACGGTACAATGGGGTCGATAGATTGGGCGAATGCCAGTTGTACAGGACCACGTACTTGACCTGCTTTTTTAGCAATCTTGCTTTTTTCACCATTTTCATCGGTTTCTTCTTTTTCCTTCCCTGTACTCATTACCGCACCAAAAGTACGAACGTCAAAAAAGTTTTCGCACATCCAATCGCGTGCAATGTCTTCATAATGTTTTTCAGGTTTGGAAATATTTTCTCCTTCCCCTCCTTTTTTCTTATTCTTCCGCTTTTTCTCGTATTCTTGCCAAGCCTTGAGATTAGCTTTAACTTCTTCGCTTTCCGTATAAGCTCGTTCAATTTGACGGTTTAATACACCTTTTTCTCTTACAAAAATCTCATAGCCAGCCTGACCTGATGAAGTCATATCCACAAAATTACGAATTTTGCGTTTCAGGCAGACGTCAGTTACCAGGCCTTTGCTGGATTCGGGGTCAAGACGCGGCATATTGCCCGCATCGGGATCGCCGTTGGGGTTGCCGTTGGTTACGTCAAAAAAGTAAACAAATTCATAGCGGTTTTGAATGGCAGACATTTTCTGGCTCCTTAGTTTTCTTCATTTTCAGAATCGGCTTCATCAGCCAAATAATTTGCTTGTTCAATATCTTCAGGGATATTACCGTCTTCTTGCTTATTGTATTTTTTGAATCGTTGCTGGTAATAACCGACAACAAAACGTCCTTGCTCTTCCAGCGACAAATGGCGTGGGAACGGTGTTTCTGCATCGAAAACACCAATAATTTCGCCAACCTTTCCTTCCAACCAGTTTGCCAGTTTTTTGGGATCGCCTTTTACCCATTTAGCTTTTCTTCCTTTTCTCAAGGCTGAAATATGCGTGCGATAGTTATCCAGCAATAAGGGAAAAGTGCTATGCGGAGAACTGGATGCACCACCGTAAAATTTATCCCTTACCCCAGCATTGAGTTCACCCAATGCGGAAGACTGCGCCAATTCGATAATGGCAAACAAGCGTCCCAAACGATAGGGAATATCGTGGGTTTCTTCATTTAATCCCATTTTAAGTTCCTCTCTGTACAAACTGTTACGGTTAATAACTGCTTTAATTACGGCAACACGCAAACCGGAAATGTATCCATCAGAACGGATACGTCCAATCATTCGTGTCAACATGGTTTTCGGATAAAATCGCCCTGTTAAAACCGAACGCATATATTCTCCAGCAAGTTGTGGCGGAATATCTTTACTTTCCGATTTTTTCAGACGACCTTCCGCATCTTTTCGCTTCGGTGTCGTTTCTAGGAGAATGCGCCATACGGGAGGTTCTTTCCCCTTCTTCCATGCAGACGGTTCTATATGCAAATCCTTCCAATGCTGCGCCAAATTTTCCGCCAACTGCCCAAACGTGGTGTCCAGCCAAAACCGAACAGAAATCCGCGCAGCATTAGGGGCAAGCCCTAAGATATAAAAACGGGTATTGGGAGATAGTTCGGGCGCAATTTCTTGCAGCGGGCAACCTTTGCTGATTTGTTCTAATACATTAAAAATTTTGGCGCTTTCTTGTTCGTCATTTGGCGGCATGAATACTTGCGCGAAAAAGCCTTCGGCAGCCTGCGCAGTTGCGTTATCATCAGCTTCCGCCCAAAAGACCGTGCTGGCATCGCCGATGGTCAGGCAGTGATTATTTTCGCGGCGCAAGAGATAGTTCAGCGCAGTGGTGTAGGCAAAGGCGGATTGTTCGGAGACGGGCGCATTTGCGCCTTGCTCCTTGCCGAACGAGGCAAAGGCTTCTTTGTTGAACGAAATAATTGAACCGCCGGAGCTTTGCCCGCCAAATACGCCTTTAATCGCAGGATGCAGCCGTGCAATCGGGGCAGTATCGCCGCTAATCAGGCACAAACCCTCGAGCGCTTCATCGCTTTTCAGGCAACCTGCCCACAAGGTTTGTGCGGCTTCGCGTTTATGGATAAGTGCGGTCGGTTTTTCAAGAGAAAATGCGATGTTGGCATCAAGCACTTCAGCAGGCAGATTTTCGGCAGCAAAATGTGCAGGCTGCCAGTTTTGCAGAAAACGGCATAAGGCTTGCAAGCCTTCATCGTCGCTGTTTTGCAGTAAATCGAGATGGTATTGCTTGAAGGCATCAAAGGTTTTTTCAGACGGCGTAAACGGTTTTTCTTTGGCTTCGGCTTTGTTTTTATTGGCTTCCACGCCAAGCACGTAGGCGGTTTTATCCCACAAAAAATTCGGTTTGATGCCCGACGTGCGTTTTTCAGGGCGCGGCACACTCATCAACTTCGGCTGCGGCTTTTTATCGGCGGTCAGATTCGGCACAACGGTTTTCAGACGACCTTCTTTATCCAACACCAAAATCCAGCCGATTTTCTCCTCACTAAAGCCATAAGGCGGCACTTTCGGGTTGCCCATTTCATCAGTTTCTGCTGCCAAACGGCGGTAATAGCGGGCAAGGGACGCAAGAATCATGCTTTTACCTCCTCGGCGTAAAACGGCGGCACAAGAATGACGCCCTCTTTCATTTTTGCACGGAAAAAATGCGGCGTGTTGCCGTGATCAAAATCAATATCGTGCAGCATCCAGCCTAAATCGCGGTTTACCTCGTTTTCCGATAACGCCGACGGCGGCAGCGGCTCGCCTTCGTCAATCAACGCAAAATCGGCAGGGAATTCACGCACGCCCAAACAAGGCTGCTGAAAGCATTGCCCCTTTTTCGCACGGCGTTTGAACATCTCAATATGCTTGGTAACGGTCTCATCCGCCCCCGCTTTTGCCGTCAGCACCGCATGGGCTTCAATCACATAAGCCACGTCTTTAAGCACCGTCGCCGCGCGCTGCTGGCGATCGTCTTCAATCAGCGTATATAAATCGGCAACATTCTTGCGCTTCATCGCGCCGCTGACCTTACCCGCCGAAATCTTGCCACCCAACTCATTGCGCCGCACCGACTCAAACCGAATCGGCTTCAACACATAAATCCGGTCAATCACCCACCGAATCGCCGGCTTCCAATGCACCGCCGCCAAAATCCCGCGCGCCGCCGACGGCGTGATGACATCATAAGACACCCGCTCCACCTTCATCTCCGGACGGGTAAAACAGGCATAATCGCCCCAAACGTGTAGGCGGATTTGGTTCATTTGGTTTTCCTTTTGGTTGGAAAGTGCGGTTTCAGACGACGTTTTGAAAACGTTGGGAGAATTGACCGCACTTTTTTACTCCTTCAACTATAACAATCTAATCATTTCCTCAATAGATTGTTTAAGTTCATCTTCTGTATAAAGTGTATTTTGTCGATTTTCAGGATGATGAATATGGTTGCGGATAAAGGTTTGCAATGTTACATCAGTTGGAGTTTGTGCAACTCCATTTCTTTCTCGTATCCATTGTTTAGTACGCTGGATATTCTTATCCTGCAACCATTGCTCAAATCCGTTTTCGTTAAATCTCCCACTATCATATTGTAATTTCCCATATAATTCATTGTGTAGTTCCACTGTAGGCAATTTATACGCCTTGAAATTAATTTCTCCCCATGTTGGACTCCAAGGAAACATTTTCTCCAATGAAGCATCTTCTACGATATTGCTAATTCCTTCTTTTCTAAAAATAAACAGGCCAACATTGCTTAAGTATGGCGTAACCAAAAAATATGGCGAATGCGTGGTTAAAAATACTTGTTTAGTTTTTGAAATTTCTAATAATGCTTCAAGTAATTTAGTTTGCCCTTTTGGATGTAAGCAAAGTTCAGGTTCATCAATAAACAAATAAAACGGTTTAGTTTGACCTCGTTCTTCATCGCGTGCCAATTCTTCTGCATAGATTTGAAGTAAAGCTAATGCGACTGAACGCTGCATTCCATTCCCTTTTTCAGACATCGGGATATCCACTCCATCGTCAATGAAGATAGATGCACTTTTAAAAAATGAATCAATCTTCAATTCATCAAATCGAAAATGAATATCTGCTTGTCCAAACTGTTCTGTAAAAATATGCTGAACTTTCTGTTCAACGACTGCAATTTTTTGACGTAACTCTGAATCAGGATTATTAAAAACACTGTTAAAACTATCTTGGAACTCCCTATATTCAGAAGTTGTAATGTGAGCCTGTGCAATTTCTTTTAATAACATTCCGCACAGAGTTGTCGCACCAAAAGTTGCCTCATCATTAGGATTTGTGTCAGCCCAAATAAAATTTGTTTCAAAAAGAGTCTTAAAGGGAGCATCTATACCAGTTGAATTTTCATATCTTTGTGATTCGTTTTTCCAAAGATATAATTTCTTACAAGATGCTGTATCTCGTTTAGCTTTCAATCTTTGTTCATCATCAATAGCATTATTAAAGACAGATTGCTTATTTTCTGGAGCAAAGCAAATAATTGCATCATGAATATTTCCACAAAATGCTAATTCAACACATGCTTCAACTCCATCAGATTGTCTACCATTAGATAATTTACTTTTAATTCTATGGGCATCATCTTCTTTAATACCATTTCTTAAAAAGTTAATGGCTTCAAAAATAGAAGATTTCCCTGAATTGTTTTCTCCGATGAAAATATTTAAACCACTACCTGGCGTAGTGCCATCAGGAGTCTTAAAGTTAATCCGATGGTTATCACCGATAAACCCTTTAAAATTAGATAAAAAAATACTTTTTATAAACATAACGGTTTCCTGTTCTTAGGTTAAAAATAGAGATCGAGTTAAAACACCAAACTCTCCCCCTTCAAAAACTCCGTATCCTCCCAACTCAAACCCGCCACTTCATCATACAAATCAAGCCCAATCAGCGTATAAAACTGTTTGCCGAAGTTTTTCTCGTTAATCGGTTCGATACGTCCTGCTTTATACAAGGCGGCGAGGGCTTTCTCGGGGATTTGGACGGTGTAGGGTTGCAGTTTGCGTAAGAGTCCGCCGATGTGGTCGGCGTGGTGCAGGCTGCTGATGAGGTTTTCGGCCTCACCATCGAACGGAATAATCAGCGGCTGCATGTGGCTTTCGATCATGCGGAACTTGTCGGCGATGGTTTGGAATGGGAAATCGAGGCTTTGCCCGGCGTTGTGGTGCATTTGCAGGATTTGTTTGTAATCCAGCTCTTTGCCTTTTAGCTCGTAAAGGTCTTTGAAGTAGGCGGCGACGGCTTGGGTGGATAAGAGGTCGTCTGAAAAGCTGTCGGCGGTCAGGCGCATAACGGCGGCTTGGACGGCAAGTTCGGGCGGGGCTTTCCATTGTTCTTCGGGCGCGAATATCCAGACAAAGCTGTTTTCAGACGGCCTTTTGCCTTCGCGGTTGCAGCGTCCTGCGGCTTGCGCAACGCTGTCTAAACCTGCTTCAGCCCGCATCACCAGCGGAAAATCCACATCAACGCCGGCTTCAATTAAGGAGGTGGCGATAACGCGGCAGGGTTCGCCGTTTTTCAGGCGACCTCGGATCTCATCGAGCTTTTGACTGCGGTGTTTGGCGCACATTAAGGTGGTCAGGTGGAACGTGCCGTCAAGGTGTTTGGCTTGGTCGTACAAGCTGCGGGCGTGGCGGCGGTTGTTGACGATGACGAGCATTTGCGGGTGTTCGCCAAGTTTGGCGAGCAGGTCGGCGTCGGTTTGTGTGCCGATGTGTTGCACGGTGGTGCGGCGCAGTTTGTCGAAAAGTGCGGTCGGTTTTGGGGCTATTTCGCGCACGTTTTCAAAGCCTCGATAGAAGCCGTTTTCGGCTTGCACGGCTGGCTGGGTGGCGGTGCACATAACAACAGAACAATGATAGTTCTGCGCCAATTCTTTAATGGCTTGCATGATGGGCAGCAAAAGATTGAGCGGCAACATTTGCGCTTCGTCGAGGATGATGACGGAGCCTGCGATGTTGTGCAGCTTGCGACAACGGGAAGAGCGGTCGGCAAAGAGGGATTCGAAGAATTGCACGGCGGTGGTCACGACAATCGGTGCGTCCCAGTTTTCCGAGGCAAGGCGCAATTTGTCTTTGGTGGCCTCATTTTGCAGTTTATCGTCGTCGAAAGTGCTATGGTGTTCCAACACGGCTTGTTCGCCTAATTCGCCAAAGACTTTGCGAAACTCGGCGGCATTTTGTTCGATGATGCTGGTGAACGGGATGACGTAAATCACACGCCGCATATCGTGCCGTTTGGCGTGTTCCAGCGCGAACGCCATGGAAGTGAAGGTTTTGCCGCCGCCGGTCGGCACGGTGAGCGTAAACAGCCCTTGCGCTTGTGCCGCTTGTTCTACGGCATGATCGAGAATTTCGCTGCGTAGGCGGTTTAAAGCGGCATTGCGCTTTTCGGCTTCGGTTTGCTCTGGAGCTTGGGCGATACGTCGTCTGAAATCGTTGATGAATTGATTGAAATTGTGTTGTAAGGCGTTTAACTTGGGATAACCGCCGCGCTCGACGGTTTTGTTTTCTAGGTTTAAATAAAAGGCTTCGGTGTCGAGATAATCGGCATCCACCAAGCAGGAATAGAGCATTCGGGTGAAGAAGGCGTAGGAGAAAAAAGGATGATGCGCGTCGGCTTTGAGTGGCGGTGCGGAAAGGTTTTGAGGGAGTTTGATTTCTTGTTGCCACAGATTATCGAGAACGGGAATATCTGCGCCGAATTGCAACGCCAAACGATCCTTTAACGTGTGACGGTTATCGCCTTCACCGTTTCCATTTGCCAACCCGGCATGGTGCCCCGCAATGCAAAACGCCATCAGCTTGCCGATCACATTTCCCCAGCGTTCTACTGCGATTTTTGCTCCGGCAGTAGCATGATCGACTGATGAGCCACCATGCAATCGGTGATTAAAGGCTTCTGAATATTTCCCCAAATCATGCAATTTCCCCGTCTGGCAGGCAACTTCTTGCGCACCAAATACCCGAGCAAACTCCGCCGCCATTTCCCCAACATTGACCGAATGGTTTTGCAAGGTTTGCCAATATTCGTAAGGCAAGAGATTGCCGAGTTTATCTTGGGCAGAATGGGCGTAGTAGGAGAGTTTCGCAAACATAAAATAATCCTTTATATTTATGATTACTTTTAATCGTTATTGCTTAATGTACTCCTAACTTTATTTTAATGTCAATGTTCATTAATTTATATATTTTTTCATAAATAATATGAAGTTAATTAATTTTAAGAATGGAGTGTTTTATATGATTTTGGAGTGTGTTTTTAAGGCATAAAAAAAGCCCTTTCAAAAAAGTGAAAGGGCAAAATATTTGGAGTCATACTATGAGTTGTTGAATTAACAAATCAGGTATGGGACGTATTATAGTTTATTTATTAACAAATACAACAATTTTTTAACAATTAATTATGTGGATTGCGTGTGTTGGTATTGATCAAATTACGCATCAACAAGGCATAATCAAGCTGGATGTCTTGTGGCACATCTAAAAAGACAAAATGGCCATCGCCGAGTGCGGCTTCCACATTTTCGTTTTTGCGATTGAGCATTTTTTCAATCTTAAAGACGATATTGCCTTGTGGAGTCATCATTTCTACTTCATCACCAAGCAAGAATTTATTTTTCACTGCCACCTCAGCCATGCCTTGTTCATTACGTTTACCGGTAAATTCACCGACAAATTGTTGGCGTTCAGAGATAGAGTAGCCATATTCGTAATTTTGGTATTCATCGTGCGTATGACGACGTAAGAAACCTTCGGTATAGCCACGATGAGCAAGGGATTCCAAGGTATCCATTAGGCTTTCATCAAATGGTTTGCCTGCTGCCGCATCATCAATGGCTTTGCGATAAACCTGTGCTGTTCTTGCACAGTAATAGAATGATTTAGTACGGCCTTCAATTTTTAAAGAATGCACACCAAGTGCGGTCAATTTTTCCACGTGTTGTACTGCACGCAGATCTTTTGAGTTCATAAAGTAAGTGCCGTGCTCATCTTCAAATGCCGTCATTTGTTCGTCTGGCTTTTGTGATTCGGTGTAAAGGAAGACTTTATCCGTTACTGCACCTTCGCCTAAAGTTGGCGTGACATTTTTCACTTCGATTTGTTGAGCAGGATCGATTTTTGGCACGATGTTGCCTACTTCATCGATTGTACCTTCTTCCATTTTGTATTCCCAACGGCAAGCATTCGTACAAGTGCCTTGGTTTGGGTCGCGTTTGTTGATATAGCCAGAAAGCAAGCAACGGCCAGAATACGCCATGCATAATGCACCGTGTACGAAAATTTCGAGTTCGATATCGGGCACATGTTGGCGAATTTCTGCGATTTCTTCAATGGACAATTCACGCGATAAAATCACACGGGTTAACCCCATTTGTTTCCAGAATTTGACGGTCGCCCAGTTTACCGCATTCGCTTGTACAGAAAGGTGAATATCAATATCCGGGAAGTTTTCACGCACCAACATGATTAAGCCTGGGTCAGACATAATTAAGGCATCAGGGCCCATATCGATGACAGGTTGTAAATCTTTGATAAAGGTTTTGAGTTTGGAGTTGTGCGGAGCAATGTTTACGACCACATAGAATTTTTTGCCAAGCGCATGGGCTTCATCGATCCCGATTTTTAAATTGGCATGATTAAATTCATTGTTACGTACACGTAAGCTGTAACGTGGTTGGCCTGCATAAACGGCATCTGCACCATACGCAAAGGCATAGCGCATATTTTTTAGGGAGCCAGCAGGGGAGAGTAATTCAGGTTTAAATGGGGTTGTCATAATGTTCTCTTGTCTGATTTCAGGTCAGTAGCTTGCTTTTGGCAAGCCGTATTAAAGGCCTGTATTTTAGGCGGATTTAGGGATTTGTAAAGTAAAAGTGCGGTTAGTTTTTTGATTGTTTTTTAAGGCTAGAAATAAAAAAGGCGAACCATTGTTCGCCTTATCAAGATTGTATTTAATTAAATCGCCCAGCCGCCTGCGTAGAATGCGACAAGTACAACAGCGATGATAATTGTGCCAATGTTGAGTTTTTTCACGTCGCCACTTACGATGCGACCAATCACTAATGCTGCAAAGCCAAGCATGATACCGGTTACTATGTTTGCCGTTAACACGATGAATACCGCACAAACTAAGCCACTCATTGCGCCCACGAAATCATCGAAGTCTAATTTGCTTACATTGCTTAGCATTAATAAGCCCACATACATTAATGCCGGTGCAGTTGCATAACCTGGCACTAAGAAGGCAAGCGGTTGGAAGAATAACATTAATAAGAACAATACGCCGACGACGATAGCGGTGATACCGGTTTTACCGCCTGCGGCTGTACCTGCTGCAGATTCGATATAAACGGCTGCCGGTGCAGTACCAAATAAACCTGAGAATAAGCTACTTACAGAGTCAGAGGTTAAGGCTTTACCACCGTTGATGATTTGTCCGTCTTTGTCTAATAAGTCAGCTTGTCCTGCCACAGCACGAATAGTACCTGTTGCGTCAAATACGGCAGTCATCACTAAAGCAAAGACAATTGGTAAAATGGCAGGTTGTAATGCACCTTGGAGATCTAATTGTAAGAAAAGTGAGTTTTCACCAAAGGTTGGCATTTTGAAGATTTGGCCATTGAATGTTACGTTTGGATCGAAGATTAAACCTACGATAGTAATTGCGATGATGACCCATAAAATTCCGCCTTTCACTTTCATTTTTTCTAAGCCGATAATGAATGCAAGACCGATTAAAGACATCATTACTGGGAACGAGGTGAAATCGCCTAATTTAACCGGTAAACCTGCTTGGTTGCCGACTACTAAGCCTACGCCATTTGCGGCGATTAAAAGTAAGAATAAGCCGATCCCGATCCCTGCACCATGAGCGATACTTGATGGCAGGTTACGTAAGATCCATGAACGAATACCTGTTGCAGAAATTAAGGTAAACACCAAACCCATGAGGAATACAGCACCTAATGCCACAGGAATAGAAACATGTTGACCAATCACTAAGCTAAATGCGGTGAAGGCAGTTAATGAAATGGCACAGCCGATCGCCATTGGCGCATTTGCCCAAAAGCCGATTAAAATCGAACCAAACCCTGCCACCAAACAGGTTGCGATAAACACCGATTCTGCCGGAAAGCCTGCATCACCAAGCATTTTAGGCACAACAATCACGGAATACACCATGGCTAAGAAGGTGGTTAAACCCGCAATGATTTCTTGACGAACCGTTGAACCGCGTTTACTGAGTTCAAAGGTTTTTTCTAAACTTGACATAAAGTCCCCTAGGTTAATAATCAAAAAAAGACGTGCTATTTTATAGCAAATTATTTAAAAGTAAACGTTTGCGCAATCGTTTTTTTTTGTCAGGCGGGAGGGAAAGTGCGGTCAGTTTTGAGGATATTTTTCGCATATTTTTTTATCGGCTAAAAACTGCTATACTCTGAAAGTTTTTAACGTAATCAAAAAAGGAAAAACAATGGCTGATTTTAATCAAATTTTAACGCCAGGCGATGTAGATGCCGGCATTATCAATGTGGTAAATGAAATTCCAGAAGGTAGCTGCCACAAAATCGAATGGAACCGTAAAGTTGCCGCGTTCCAATTAGACCGTGTTGAGCCAGCGATCTTCGCAAAACCAACTAACTATGGTTTCATTCCACAAACTTTAGACGAAGATGGCGATGAGTTAGACGTTTTATTATTGACTCGCCAACCACTTGCAACAGGTGTATTCCTTGAAGCAAAAGTAATCGGTGTAATGAAATTCGTTGATGATGGCGAAGTGGACGATAAAATCGTTTGTGTGCCTGCAGATGATCGCGATACCGGCAATGCATACAACAGCCTTGCAGATGTGCCAGCGCAATTAATCAAACAAATTGAATTCCACTTCAATAACTACAAAGCATTGAAAAAACCAGGTTCAACGAAAGTGACTCACTGGGGCGATGTAGAAGAAGCGAAAGAAGTGATTCGTGAATCAATCAAACGTTGGAATGAACGTTAATTTTTCATGTTAATGAATTAAAAAGGCATCAAGTTGATGCCTTTTTATTTATCTATGAGCAAAAGTGCGGTCAATTTTGGCTGCACTTTTTGTCTTATTGAATATCGTTAAAACGAGAAACGTAGTTCTGCATTAACATTATTCGCTTTCGTATCGTGGTTATAAGCACCTTGATAGCCGACTTTTACGCTAAATGCAGTTGTGAACTGCGCTTGTAATGCCACACCTGTCGTAACGACATTTTTCAATTCTTTACCATAAAGATTTGCTACACCTTGGTTATTGATAACCAAGCTGCCTTCAGCGGCTTTATCTTTATGGAAACGATGATAAGCCACATCACCTAATAGATTTAATTGAACGCCACCGATTGCAAATGGAATGGATGGACGTAAACCTACAGAGGTGACGATTAAATCACGATTGTTGTCTTTTAACTGCACTTCGCCTTTTGTCACACCTTTGTTTTTGATGTGCATATAGCTTACGCCAGCATAAGGTTCAATCGCAAAATGTTCACTTTTTAAGCCTGTGTAGGCAAGTTCAGCAAAGACATTTTGTGTTTGGCTATGGGTTTTCACACCTTGTGCAAATTCAGCACGTTGTTCGTGTTTACCCCAGCTTTGAATAAAGCCAATTTTCGGTGTTAACACGTTGAAACGATGTTCAGCTGTTAAGCCTAAATGCACGGCACGATCTTTCGAAGTACTGTCAATTTTGTGGCTATTTTGTGTTGAACCAACAAATACACCTAAATGTTTGTTTGTATCAATGGTTGCATCAATACCCACAAGTTGATTGTACGCATGACTGCTTAAATTATCCGTGCTGAAGTGGGTGAAGGTGCCACTTGTCCAAATTTGTGTGCCGGTATTAAGCTGTGCTCTTACTGCACCAGGTTGGGCAAGTTGCTGACGAAGCAATAAGCCATTTAACACATTGTGTTGTTCAGCAGCGAGATCTTCATCATAGCTTAAACGAGCAAAGTCTTGGCGAGCGTTCTCTTTTGTTCCCCAAATGAGACTTTGATACGCTGCACTGTTTGTTGCTGCATCTAAAGCATTGGCGATAGCCACTTCATTTTCAGTGGTTGCCGCAGATGAAAGGGCTTTTTTCTGAACGGTTACTTTCAACGTATTTGCATTACTTTCATTTTTAACCGCAAAGAAATCATAAGTGCGAGGTGTTTCAACTACCGCATTTTCAGCTCCCACAAATGAGCCAGTACCTTGTACGGAAACTGCTTTTTGTGGATCTTGTTGTAATTGAGGCAGAATTTCTTCGTCAAATTTATTTGGCACTAAAATAGAACCGTCTGCAAAGGTTGCATTGACGTTAGCAATACCATTATTCAGTAACAAACGACCACCTTTTTCCACGGTTGCGGTGACCGTTTTCGCGGTGCTGGTTAAGGTTTCGGTGACAAATCCATTCTCACTTGGTTTAGTAACTTCCGCTTTCGGTAACACTTCCAATGTTGCACCTTGTTTTACGATGACTTGTTGTGCCGAACCAAGGGATTGATTTAACCCTGAAAGTTGACCTTCATTTACAGTAATTGCACCGGTGAAGCTGTTATTACCTGTGAGGGTTAAGGTGCCAGAACCATTTTTAGTTAATGCACCAACATAACCTTGTGCATCACGTTCATTACGAGCGGCTTCACGCGCTAAACCTACTTGATATTCCGCTTTTTCTTCAGCTGTCGCGCCTGCACGATTTTGCATTAATACTTCTAATTCTGCTTTGCGTGTTGCCCAAGTCGTCGCTTCAGCTTGATCTTCAACTTGACGTGCTTTGATGGCTTTATCGCTAATGTCATTTGACCAAACATCATTTTGATTGAGGTTGATTTTCATGTTTCCTAAGAATTGGCCTGGGCCAAACATCGCTTTGCCAAGATCTAAAATCCCCCAACCCCAAACGTTGCTTGGTACACCTTGTTCAGTTTCCCAACGTTCTAACGGTTTACCTTCAAGCCCTTTACGAAGCGTGGTTTGTCGTGCCGTAGTGAGCATGACATCACGTGCTTGATCGGTTGTCATGTATGGATAGCGAGAAAAGATGACGCCTAATGCACCACTTACGTGTGGGGCTGCCATTGAAGTACCACCGGCTGATTTGTAAATAGGGTCACCATAAGTATTGTTGTCTTGTAATTGAATGTAGGAGGAATAGATGTTGGCGGATGGCGCCGCAATCGTCCACCATTTTGAATGGCCGGCGAGGTTAAATTCTTGAATATCTGCGCCTGCTTTTTCATCACTCACATCGTCATTCGAATCATTCGGATAGCCTTCACCACCGACTTGCCCGGTGACGTTTACCCAGTATTTTTCCACATCAGGTCTGAAATAAGGCAACATGGCACGCGTAAAGGACTCAGCCATCATACTACGGTTACCGGCTGTAAAAACTTGAATCACTTGTTTATTTTTTGCTACTTCATAAGCTGCATCAATAAAGTTTTTCTCACCACTGGTGACAAATTGATAATAAGCTTTTTCAGCTTCGCCTAAGTTACTTAAATAAATATGTGCCGCAGGACTGGAAATTGGCTCAGGTGCTTTGGGTACATCATAATATTGCACGCCATATTCAGGCACATCACGCCAATCATATTTTGGTTTATAGCCTAAGGCACCGGCAAAGGATGAATTGACACGACGGTTTGAACCCCAACTGTTATTAATCACTTTGGCGCCCGCATCGGCGAGAGCAGAGTAGCCCTGTAAGAAGAAACTATAGTCTTGGTTTGGGCCATAGGTCATGTTGTCGTTACCACCAGTATTAGCAGAATAGAGGTTAGCACCGAATGCTACACCATGCATTTCATTGCCGTCGCGGCTTGCCGCCATTGTCCCGCCAACGTGCGTACCGTGCGCATCATTGGTATATTTATGCCATGCCCCGTCAATATTGAAGGCTTCACCTTTAGTGAAGATGCCATTATCTGTTTTATCGAAATTGCGTTTACCGTTTTTTACGGGTTCATTTTTATTAATTGGACCATTTCCCACCGATGCATCGGGATAACGCATGCCATCTTTACTATAAGTCCCTTCCGTTTTTACAACGTGGATTCGACCGTCTTGAAATTCAGGGTGGTTTAATAGCACACCTGAATCCATCACGCCGATTTTTACGCCTGAACCATTAAAGCCAAGAGCATAAGCCGTAGAGGCATTCATTGAGGTTAAGCCCCAGTCTTTGAGGTATTCAGCGCTTTCCCAGCTTTTGGTATTACCTGCTTGGCCTTGTTCAGAATAAGCTGCTGCATTCGCAGCATACCAACCAACAAGTAGTGCGAGTGCGGTTTTTTGAAGTGTTTGAGGTTTCATATTGTCTTCCTTTATCTTTTTGATTTTAGAAGGCTATTATTCGCCTCATCGCGAAGCGCTTCAATGACTCAAATCAAAATTCCAGAGAAAAATGTTTATTCTGTGACAACGATCACACCAAAGTGCGGTCAAAAGAGGGGATAAATTTATGTATCGTAGAAATCAATGTTATAATTCGCGAACAAAAATAATTAAGGAGTAACTCATGGCTATTTTAGTAACGGGTGGTGCTGGCTATATCGGTTCACACACCGTAGTGGAATTATTAAATGCAAATAAAGATGTCGTGGTATTGGATAATTTATGCAATTCATCGCCAAAATCTTTAGAACGCGTCAAAGAAATCACGGGCAAAGACGTGAAATTTTATGAAGGTGATATTTTAGATCGTGCTTTATTACAAAAAATCTTTGCTGAAAACAGCATTCAGTCGGTAATCCATTTTGCCGGTTTAAAAGCCGTGGGTGAAAGTGTTCAAAAACCCGCTGAATACTACATGAATAACGTCGCAGGCACGATTGTTCTCATTCAAGAAATGAAAAAAGTAGGCGTGTGGAACTTTGTATTTAGTTCATCTGCAACGGTTTATGGTGATCCGGAAATTATTCCAATTACAGAAGATTGCAAAGTGGGCGGTACAACCAACCCTTACGGAACCTCTAAATACATGGTGGAACAAATTCTGACCGATGTTGCGAAAGCTGAACCACAATTTAGCATGACGATTTTACGTTATTTCAATCCAGTAGGCGCTCACGCAAGCGGCTTGATTGGTGAAGATCCAAATGGTATTCCAAATAACTTATTACCTTACATCAGCCAAGTTGCGATCGGTAAATTACCGCAACTTTCGGTATTTGGTAGCGATTATGATACTCATGATGGCACAGGTGTACGTGATTATATTCACGTGGTGGATTTAGCGATTGGTCACTTAAAAGCGTTAAATCGCCATGAAAATGACGCAGGTTTACACATTTATAACTTAGGTACAGGTACCGGTTATTCTGTGCTTGATATGGTGAAAGCGTTTGAACAAGCAAACAATATCAAAATTCCATATCGTCTTGTTGCACGTCGTCCTGGTGATATTGCAACCTGCTATTCCGATCCAAGTCTTGCTGCAAAAGAGTTAAATTGGACAGCAGAACGTGGTCTTGAGCAAATGATGAAAGACACCTGGAATTGGCAAAAAAATAATCCGAAAGGATACCGAGATTAATCTTACTCTTGTTGGGCGGAGCATCATTTCGCCCTTAATATTTTAATCAGATAAAACACGCTCAAAAATAACCGCACTTTATGTCAGAACAATCCCTTTCTAGTCAAATATTTACCCGCAAAATGCTGATCTGTGTCTTCACTGGATTTAGTTCGGGTTTACCACTTTTCGTGTTATTGCAAATGTTGCCTGTATGGTTGACAGATAAAGGGCTTTCCGTTGAATTAATCGGTGCATTGACAGGGGTGATGGTGCCATATGGTTTGAAGTTTTTATGGGCGCCATTATTAGACCGCTATTTCCCGCATTTTTTAGGGCGTCGCCGTAGTTGGTTATTGATTTCTCAAGTGGTTTTGCTGATTTCCCTTTATGCGATAAGTCAGTTTGATCCGGTGGTAGAATTAAGTACGGTGGCTAAAATTGCCACATTCATTGCTTTTTTCTCAGCGACACAAGATATTGTGCTCGATGCTTACCGTCGTGAGATTTTAACGGATAATGAATTAGGATTGGGGAACACCATCCACATTAATGCTTATCGCGTTGCAGGCTTAATTCCTGGGGGACTCTCGCTTTATTTAGCGACGATTTATCCATGGGAAACTGTCTTTTTATTGACTGCACTTTGTATGCTAGCGGGCATATTTATGACGCTCTTTTTAGCAAAAGAACCGCAGATTGCACAGGTCGATCGTGATCAACCTTTCTATATGGTGTTTTGGATACCCTTGAAAGAGTTCTTTCAACGCAAAGGTGTCGCCCAAGCCATCGGTTTTTTACTCTTTTTGTTCTTGTATAAATTTGGTGATTCATTTGCTACCACGCTACAAACGAAATTCGTCTATGATATGGGCTTTGAAAAAGAGCATATTGCGTTGGTGGTAAAAAGTACATCACTTTGGGCAAGTATCTCTGCCGGTCTCGTGGGTGGCGTGATCATGCTGCGTTTAGGGATTAATCGCGCATTATGGGTATTTGGTTTTATCCAATTAATCACTATTGGTGGATTTATTTGGTTAGCGGCATTTGGGCATTTTGACCATATCGGCGCCGCAGAACTTTGGAAATTAGGTTTCGTGATTGCGGGTGAATATATCGGTGTCGGTCTCGGCACAGCAGCCTTTGTTGCCTTTATGGCTCGCGAAACCAATCCGCTTTATACAGCCACTCAATTAGCCTTATTTACCAGCCTTTCCGCTTTACCAAGTAAAGGACTTGGTATGTTATCAGGTTATCTAGTCAAAGCAGTAGGTTACTATCATTTTTTCTGGATTTGTTTATTCCTCGCTATCCCAGGAATGATTTGTTTATTCTGGGTGGCGCCATGGAATGAAAAAGGAACTGAAAAAGCTTAAAATAAAATAAAGTACGGTCAAAATTAACAGCAAAATCATTTGACCAAACAAGGCTTTAACGGTATTTTAAACAGGTTTATTATTTATTGGAGATTCGTATGAAAATTATTCTTTTAGGTGCTCCTGGTGCAGGAAAAGGCACTCAAGCACAATTTATTATGAACAAGTTTGGCATTCCACAAATTTCAACAGGGGATATGTTCCGTGCAGCGATTAAAGCGGGTACAGAATTAGGCAAACAAGCAAAAGCATTAATGGATGAAGGAAAATTAGTACCGGATGAATTAACCGTGGCGCTAGTAAAAGATCGTATTTCTCAACCAGATTGTGCAAATGGTTTCTTATTAGATGGTTTCCCACGTACAATTCCACAAGCGGATGCATTAAAAGATTCTGGCGTGAAAATTGATTACGTTTTAGAGTTTGATGTACCGGATGAAGTGATCGTTGAACGTATGAGTGGTCGTCGTGTTCACCAAGCGTCTGGTCGTTCTTATCACATCGTTTACAACCCACCAAAAGTGGAAGGTAAAGATGATGTGACAGGTGAAGATTTAATTATCCGTGCCGATGATAAACCAGAAACTGTGTTAGATCGTTTAGCGGTTTACCACAAACAAACCAGCCCATTAATTGATTATTACCAAGCTGAAGCAAAAGCAGGTAATACGCAATATTTCCGTTTAGATGGTACTCAAAAAGTGGAAGCTGTAAGTCAAGAGTTAGATAAAATCTTAGGTTAAAATAGACTGGAAACTGACCGCACTTTGAAGATTAAAGTGCGGTTAATTTTTCAAAAGGATTTTGAGATCGTAAATTGAGATCGTATTTGGGGGACATTATGAGCAAGAAAAGAACAATAGCATTGACGATTTCGGCTATCGCAGTGGCACTTGGGATCGGCGCACAATTTTACACCAATCATAAAATCGATCAGGTATTAAAAAATTTCCCTTATTCTTTGGATAACCAAGCAACATTAAATGTGACACAAACTGCGAAAAACTTTTTTATTCGAGAGTTAATCTTTAGTGTAAAAGATAGCGATGCGAAAAGCACAAATGTGATTTCAACTAAGCTCACCGCACTGCCTTTCTTCATTACAGCGGAGTCTCAGTTATCTGATCAATTAGTTCGTCAATTAAATAAAACATTAAATATCACGATTGATAAAAACACGATTAATAGTAAATTTTCGCCGGTAGGGGATTATTTACAGTCTGATATTTTGACGGAATTCCGTGATTTTGCGAATAAGTCCCAAAACCTTTCTATTGGTCTTCATTTCTTAAAAAATAAAGAAGTTGAGCTAAAAACAAACTTAAGTGGTTTTAATTACGATAAAGACACGAAACTTGAAGAAATTGATGGTGAAGCTCGCCTTGTGCCTGTTGGAGCAAATCAATATGACCTATCAAGTATTGACTTAACCGCGAAAAATGCCGAAGTGGCGTTGTTAAATGGGGAAAATACACATGTTTATTTTAAAAATGCCACTTATCATTTTGATGTGAAACCTGGAGAATCAGATAAACGTGATCTGAGCACAAAATTTAGTAGTGATATTTTACGCATTGCCAATAAAAGCCGTACGACAGAAGAAAGCCAAGCAACAGCAGGTGGTTTGAATTTATTGATTAAACAAAATGGCGTGCCAAGTGCGGTCAATTTTCATCATGAATTTAAAAAATTAAGTGATGGCTCACTAGACATTAAAGACGGCGTCAATTTGTTAACGAAAATTTTTACACAAAATGATCGTTTTGATGGTTCGTTATCCGTGCTTTCTGTCAATGTGCCTAAAAATAATCAACCTTACTTTAACTTACAAAATGCCGGTCTTGAACTTAAGTTGGCGAATACAGATTTAACTAAAGCCAATGTGGATTTCAAATTAAATGTTGAAAGTGTGAAACAAACTCCTACCGATGAAGAGCGCAAATGGGAAGCTAAAGGCGGTAAAGTTAATATTCAGTTAGATGATTACAACGTGGCAAACGAATTGGCGTTTGTACCGTTTTTATTAGATGCTTTTGCTGAGAAAGAGGCACCGTCAAAAGACAATAAAGACTTCTTGAATGCCAAAGATAAATGGGTGAGAGAATTTAGTGGCAAAACCAATATTGAGGCCGCATTAAAATCATTTAATATGGCTGATCTAGTGCTTGATGACGTATCCGCCAGTGATAAGACGGAAACACTAGACAATGATCAATATAATGAACATATCACATTGTCTGCGAATAAAGCCAGTTATCCAAGTGCAGGTTTCGAATTTGGAAAATTAGCGGTTGATGCACCATTTAAAATTAATCACAGCAAAGCGCATTTATCAGCAAGATTTTGCTCAGCACCGTTTTATGGGGCCTTATGCAGCACACATTTAACGTCAGCAACATTTGATAAATACATCAAAAACTCTTGGAAAGAGCTTGATTTAATCGTTGATAATGCAACATTGAATTTGAATCTAAATACTTATCCAGAAACCAATGCTTATCCTGTTAAGTTGGAAGTGAGTGGTATTGTGCCTCAAGTACCAGAAGATGATTCATCGGACATGATCCCAGATAATATTGAAGGCACATTTAATCTAACATTAAGTAAAATGTTGTTTGATGATCAAAATGAAAAAGCCTTAGCCATTAAGGAAAATTCATACTTTTGGCAATATTTAAGTAGCTTTGTGAAACATGATGGAAAACTTCACCGAGAATTTGTGGAAGAAGGTGATAATTACGTTTCTAGAGTGGAAAAAACGGAAAATGGCTACTTAATTAATGGTCGTACGCTTGAAGATCTTCGTCAAGAAAGCATGATGGAGAGTGATGAGGGCGAAGAAGAGAAGCCAGCAGCAACTGACTAGTTGAAAGGATAATATAAAAAATGACCGCACTTGAGATTCAACGTGCGGTCATTTTTTTATCTGTTTTTGATTACTTCACTAATCCACCACTTGCTTGTAAATCAGCATGGTAGGAAGAGCGAACAAATGGTCCACAGGCTGCGTGTTCAAAGCCCATTGCGTTGGCTTTATCACGGAACTCATCAAATTCGGCTGGTGGCACATAGCGCGCAACTGGTAAGTGATGGCGACTTGGTTGGAGATATTGGCCCAGTGTAAGCATGGTGACGCCATTCGCACGTAAGTCTTCCATTACTTCAAGAATTTCCTCATTGGTTTCACCCAATCCAACCATTAAGCCTGATTTAGTTGGAATGTTTGGGAACATTTCTTTGAAATCATGAAGCAATTTTAAAGACCATTGATAATCGGCACCTGGACGAATTTCTTTATATAAACGTGGAACATTTTCCAAGTTGTGGTTGAATACATCCGGTGGATTGTCTTTTAATTTTTCTAAGGCTTGAGTAATACGTCCCCGGAAATCAGGAACCAAAATCTCAATTTTGATGCCAGGATTTAATGCGCGCACTTCTTTTACACATTCAGCAAAATGACCTGCGCCACGATCAGGCAAATCATCACGGTCTACAGAGGTAATCACCACATATTTCAACTTCATATCTTGGATAGTTTCAGCTAATTTACGTGGTTCATCTGGATCGGGCGGTAATGGTTTACCATGTGCAACGTCACAGAAAGGGCAACGACGAGTACAAATCGCCCCTAAAATCATAAAGGTTGCTGTACCATGGTTAAAGCACTCGTGTAAATTTGGACAAGACGCTTCTTCGCAGACAGAATGTAGGCCATGACGACGCATCCCATTTTTAATGGTCTCGATCTTTAATGAGCTAGATGGCAATTTGATTTTCATCCATTCCGGCTTTTTCAATAATTCTTGATTAGGATCGATGTTTTTAACAGGGATAATTGATGTTTTGGCTGCATCACGGTATTTCACACCGCGTTCCATTTTAAAAGGCGTTGACATTGTTCTTTCCTAAAGAAAAATGCCTGATTTAGGCATTTTTAAATGTATTATAAAAGTGAATGTTATAAATTTGTAACATTATAGCCCAAAAGTTCGGCAAAGTGTTTAATTAATTTTGGGGAAACCTTGTCAAGTGTTGCCTCTTCTTTACCAATAAAGTCAGCAAGCTGACACATTTCAAGCCCTGCATAGCCACAAGGATTAATGTAGTGGAAAGGATTGAGATCCATATTGATATTAAACGCGAGCCCATGGAAAGAGCAGCCTTTTCGAATGCGTAAACCTAATGAACAGATTTTTTTGCCATCAATATACACGCCAGGTGCATCTGGTTTGGGATAACCTTCAATACCATAGTCTGCTAGGGTTTTTACAACGGATTGTTCAAGTGCTGTCACTAATTGGCGAACATTTAAATGTTCATGACGTTTAATATCAATGAGTACATACATGACCTGCTGACCAGGACCATGATAGGTAATTTGACCACCACGATCGGATTGAACAACAGGTATATTACTACTTTGTAATAAGTGCTCTGGTTTGCCTGCTTGGCCTTGTGTGAAAACAGGATGATGCTCAACTAACCAAATTTCATCGGTGGTTTCTGCATTTCGATTATCGGTGAATTTCTGCATTTTATGCCAGATTTCCTGATAATCTTGTAATCCTAATTGACGGACAATTAAATCAGTATTGCTCATTTTAGAGAACCATTTTAACGCCTTCAACTTTTGCAAGTTCTTTGTAAAGTGTTTCTACTTGCTCAAAGTTTTGCGCGACGATATCAATCGAAACTGAATTATAAGTGCCTTTACTACTGCGTTTTTCCTTTGGAATATAATCACCCGGTAAATATTTTTGTATCACCGCGATGATGTCTTGTGCTAACTCCTCGCGGTTAACGCCTGCGACTTTAAATGTCATTGCAGCTGGGAATTCCATTACTTCTTTTAGTTTTTCATAATCGTTTTCGGTTGCCATGTTGTTTCCTTAATTTAAGAATAAGGTGCGCGAATTAGCTAAATTCACACACCTTACGAATTTATTGATGTGATATAAATGAGGAAGCGCGGTTAATTTTCAAGGTGTTTAGTCGAATAATCCTTTAACCGTTAACACTAACCAGTCCCAACCTTTTCCTAAGAAGCCGCCTTCTTGTACATCTTCTAATGCTTGAAGATTCACTGTTGCGACATCTTTACCATCTAATTGATAAACGATTTTACCTACCACTTGGCCTTTTGCTAAAGGTGCTTGTAAGTATTTGTTATCTAATTCGTAACGTGCTTTTAAGTCAGCTTGTTTACCTTTTGGCACGGTAATAAATCCATCTTGTAATACACCAACTTTTACCTCACCTTTATCACCGTAGTAAACCGATTGTTTTGAAATTTCTTCATTGGCTTTGTAGGTTTTTAAGGTTTCAAAGTTAGCAAAACCCCATTGTAAGAGTTTTTTACTTTCAACTTCACGGCCTTTATAGGTAGGCACGCCCATGACAACAGAAATCAAACGCATATTGTTTGGGCTTGTTGCTGATGCGACAAGGTTATAACCTGCTTGGCTTGTGTGACCGGTTTTCATACCATCCACGTTAATGGTTTTATCCCATAATAAACCATTACGATTAGGTTGTTTGATTTTGTTGAAAGTAAAGTCTTTTTCCGCGTAGATTTTATATTCTTCCGGTAAATCACGAATAATATGCGCACCAATAATCGCCATATCACGTGCAGTTGAATATTGGTTTGGATCGTCTAAACCATGTGGTGTAGTGAAGTTAGTATTTTTTAAGCCAAATTGTTGAACGTATTTATTCATGGTATCAACGAAGTTAGCCACGGTACCCGAAATATGTTCAGCTACTGCAACACAGGCATCATTACCAGAAACAATGATAATCCCTTTGTTTAAATCACCCACTGACACTTGTTGATTTAAATTTAAGAACATTTTTGACGAATCAGGGAAATTTCTACCCCAAGCGCTTTCGCTAATTGTCACCATATCTTCATTATGGATTTTACCTTGTTTTAATGCCGCACCAACCACATAACTGGTCATCATTTTCGTTAATGAAGCAGGGTATTGGCGTTGATCAGGGTTAAGTGATGCCAGTACCGCACCAGAATTGTAATCCATTAAAACATAAGTTTGTGCATTCACTTCCGGTATTGCAATACCATATTGAATGTCTTCAGATGCGGCAAATGTTGATGCTGCCATTAATCCCGAGCATAGTACAATTTTTTTCAATTTTGCAGATTGTTTTAACATAGCATTTCCTTTAATAGCTTATTAGTTTTTATAAGTATAAACGATTACGGGTTGCCCATTGATCGTTTTTTGTAATTTTGTTTTTAATTGATTAATATCCGATTGCTCCGTTAATGGACCAAAATGGATTTCGTAGTTTTGCCCATTTTGATTAATTTCAGTTTTGATGTCGTCTAGTGCGAGTTTTGTGATGATGCTTTCTGCTTGATTTTTTGACGACAGAGCGAGTAGTTTTAGCTTGAAGACAGTTTTTGCATTGTTTGTGCTTTCTAAGTTTTGATTTTTTTTTTCGTTATTTTTATTGATAACTAAACGGTCACTGGCTTCTTGCGTTTTTGCATGCTTAGCGAGTGTTTTTGCTCCTGCACCTGAAATTTGACCTTCATGATCCACGTGTAAGGCTTCAATTCTTACTTGTCCTGTACCACGAGCAATAAGGCCTAATTCTTTCGCAGCCGAATGGGATAAGTCAATGATACGTTTCTCACTGAATGGGCCGCGATCATTAATTCGCACAATCACTTTGCGATTATTATGCAAGTTTGTGACAACTGCATAAGAGTTTAAAGGCAACGTTTTATGGGCTGCAGTGAAAAGAGCCGAATTATAGCGTTCACCATTAGCTGTTTTACGACCATTAAATTTATGGTGGTAATAGCTTGCTGTCCCTTCTTTTGAATAGGATTTCGCCTCATCACCTTGTGTGGTGTATGTTTTACCATTCACTTCATAGCTCTGTGGCGCTTGAACGGTCGTGGTAATCGACAGTGAATCTCCTTGAATACCATACATTTTTTGCGTATCGGCAAAAGCAGAAAAACTTGAGCTGCTTATCAAGGTAAAAAGTGCGGTCGTTTTTAAGATGTTTTTTAATGTCATACTTATTACTTTCAAGATTATCGGTGCTCTTCATAAGAAAGCCAAAAGGGAAATTAGTTCCCTTTCATAAAGCGAGGTTTGTGAGTATGAATGGACATCACTAAACCAAAGCTTGCCATGATGGCGACATATGAGGTACCGCCGTAGCTAAAGAGTGGTAAAGGCACCCCTACAACAGGCAAAATGCCACTCACCATACCAATATTCACGAAGACATAAACGAAGAATATCAGTGTGGTTGCGCCCGCAAGAATACGCCCGAAAGAGGTTTCTGCATTTACCGCAATTATTAAGCCACGGATAATAATAAACAAATAAATTGCCATCAGAATAAGAAAACCGACCATTCCATGTTCTTCACTCATCACGGCAAAAATAAAATCAGTGTGTGGTTCAGGCAAAAATTCTAATTGGGATTGTGTCCCTTGCATCCATCCCTTGCCAGATATACCGCCTGAACCGATGGCAATTTTGGATTGCAAAATGTGATAACCTGCCCCCAAAGGATCTTTTTCGGGGTCAAGCAAGGTTAATACACGCATGCGTTGGTAATCATGCATTAAATACATCCACATGATAGGAATAAATGCCGCTAAACCAACTACTGCAGCAAGAATTAGCCACCAACTCATCCCAGCTAAGAATACCACGAATAGGCCTGATGCACTAACCAGAATTGACGTGCCTAAGTCTGGTTGAATAGCCACAAGTAAAGTTGGCACAATAATCATGGCAATAGCAATAAAGGTTTCGCTCATTTTCGGTGGTAATGGACGGTTACCTAAATATACCGCAACCATTAATGGTACTGCGAGTTTGACAATTTCAGAAGGCTGAAAGCGAATAAACCCAAGATCTAACCAACGTTGTGCTCCTTTACTGGTTGTTCCGATAGCATCAACCAAGATCAGCATGATAAAACCCACCAAATATAAGTAAGGGGCGAGTCGCTGATAAAATTTAGGGGGAAGTTGTGCCATAATCATCATGACAGTAAAACCTAATATGACCTGAATGATACGATTTTGGAACATCACTTCACTGGCACCAGATGCACTATAAAGCACAAGCATGCCATAGGCTGTAATAGCGGCTAATCCAATAAACAATAAAAAATCAATATGTAAGCGTTGCCATAATCGCAAGCATAGAGGCACTTTTTCTTCCATTATTCATTCTCACTTGGTTGAGATTCTAGTGCTGGCGCATCTAAATCAGTTTGGTTCGTCTTTTTCTCTTTTTCAGCATTTTCTAGACGTTCAATTTGCGGCAAGCGTTTATTCAAGTAGAAATCCATAATTTGCCGTGCAATTGGCGCCGCATTACTTGAACCACCGCCCGCGTTTTCTAAAATAATGGTGACAACTAATTTTGGATCTTCATAAGGCGCATAAGCCGTGAACCAAGCATGGTCATGTAGTTCTTTTTTTAACCCAGCGGCATTATATTTTTGGTTTTCCTTTAAGCTGAACACTTGTGCTGTGCCGGATTTCCCTGCTACATGGTAATTCGTGCCGATAAAAGCTTTTCGCCCTGTCCCTGCACCTGAATTTACTACATTGAACATCCCGCGCTTAGCGGCATCCCAATAAGCTTGTTTTGGATCGGTAATATCTGCATATAAAAGCGGGTCTTGATACGGTTCAATGGTGGCACCTTCAACTGATTTCATTAAATGTGGCGTATGAATTTTACCGTTATTGACCACAATAGAAGTCGCTTTTGCCACTTGTAATGGTGTCGCTGTCCAATACCCCTGCCCAATACCCACTGAGATTGTATCGCCCTGTACCCAAGGTTTTTTATAACGTTTTTGTTTCCATTCTTTACTCGGCATATTGGCCGTGGCTTCTTCTTGAATTTCAATACCTGTCGGCATACCAAACCCAAAACGTTTCATCCACATTGAGAAACGATCAATACCTAAATTAAAGGCGGTTTGATAGAAGAAAGTGTCCGATGATTCAGTAATGGCTTTGTTTAAATCCGTATAACCATGCCCTGTTTTTTTCCAATCTCGGAAACGTTTTGTTGAGTTTGGTAATGTCCAGTAGCCTGGGTCAAAAATCGTGGTATTAGGTGTAATCACCCCTTCAGTTAATGCCGCAACAGCAACGAATGGTTTTACCGTAGAGGCTGGTGGATACACCCCTTGTGTTGCACGACTGTAAAGTGGTCGAGTTGGATCTTCGAGTAAACGTTTGTAATCACTGGAAGAAATGCCATCGACGAATAAATTATTATCGTAGCTTGGTGTTGAAACCATCGCTAATACACTATTATCTTTCGGATCAAGCACAACAACAGCGCCTTTTTGACCTGAAAGGAGCGACATAATGTAGCGTTGAAGAGTAAAATCGATAGTCAGATGAATACTTTTCCCCGCGGTGGCGGGTTGTTCACGTAGTTTACGAATAACTTTACCACGGTTATTAATTTCAACCTCTTCGAAACCAGTTGTACCATGGAGTTGTTCTTCGTAATAACGTTCAATACCCAGTTTCCCCATGTCCGTAGAACCGGAATAGTTAGCAAATTTTTCTTCTTTTTTTAGGCGCTCAACATCTCGGTCATTAATGCGTCCAACATAACCCAAAATATGAGTCATGGCTTCGCCATACAGGTAATTTCGTTTGAAATAAGGACGTACATCAAGGCTTGGATATTTATACTGGTTTACTGCAAAACGGGCAATTTGTTCTTCCGTTAAGCTTGGTTTGAGTAAAATCGGCGTATAGCGTGTACCACGACGACGCTCTTTTTTGAAATGCTCAATGTCTTCATCAGTGAGTCCCACAACATTGCGCAATTCTTCAAAAGTGCGGTCTAAATTTTCTGTTTTTTCCGGCACGATATATAAACCGAAAAAAGTGAGGTTTTCTGCCAGTAACTCGCCGTAACGGTCGTAAATTAATCCTCGAGTAGGAGGAAGCGGAAGTAATTTAATACGGTTACCATTTGAGCGAGTTTGGTACATGTCGTAATTCACCACTTGGAGATGGTAAATATTAGCAAATAGCACACCACTTAGGGCTAAAATACCGATGAACGCGACCAATGTTCGACGCGCAAACAAGTTCCGCTCCGCTTTTTTATCGCGGATCGGTTCATTGGTTGGTGCAGAAAAGAATTTTTTTAAATTCATCGGTAATGTAATACGTTATTCTCTGTGATAAGGGTGGTTTGTCGTCAGTGACCACGCGCGGTATAAACTTTCTGCCACGACAACACGCACTAATGGATGGGGCAGTGTAAGTGGTGAAAGTGACCAACTTTGTTCTGCTGCTGCTTTGCATTCAGGAGATAAGCCCTCGGGTCCACCAATAAGCAAGCACACATCACGACCATCATTTTTCCAACCTTCTAATTGCTCAGCAAGTTGTGGTGTTGTCCAAGGTTTGCCTGGGATATCTAATGTGACCACTTTGCCTTTTCCGCAAGCAACGAGCATCGCTTTGCCTTCTTGCTCTAAGATGCGTTTAATATCTGCATTTTTTCCACGCTTTCCTGCAGGGATTTCAATGAGTTCAAAAGGCATGTCTTTAGGAAAACGACGTTGGTATTCTTCAAATCCGGTGGTAACCCAGGCCGGCATTTTGGTGCCCACTGCAATTAATGTGATTTTCATCCTTTTCCCTTTTAAAAGACCGTCAAAATTGACCGCACTTTATGCCCAAAGTTTTTCTAATTGATACATTTCACGTGCATCGCGCTGCATAATGTGAACGATGGTTTGACCGAGATCAACCACGATCCAATCCGCTGTATTACGACCTTCTTCACCAAAGGTTTCATAACCGGCTTTTTTACATTCCGCAATAAGGTTATCGGCCATCGCAGAGACTTGGCGGCTAGATGTACCGGTACAAATAATCATATTTTCAGTAATCGATGATTTGCCTTTTACATCAAAATGCACAATTTCAGTGCCTTTTAAATCATCGAGTTTATCAATTACAAATTCAACTAATGACATTTCTTTTCCTATCTAAATAAAGCGATGAATTCTATCATTGAATGAGGGAAAGGGATAGGCTTAGGGCAGATTTTATTTGAATTGTTTTATGGTTTTCATGGTGCTTAACGTAAATATTGGGGCAGCCATTCTGCCCCAAGTTTGAAGGAGTTAAACCCATAATAGAATGGCTAATAATTGCGGTGAAATAATTCGCAAGAACATTGTGAGCGGATAGACTGTCGCATAGGAGAGTGCGGCAGCGCCGCTTCCTTCTTTCAGTTCATTGGCGAAAGCGAGTGCTGGAGGATCCGTCATCGAACCCGCCAACAGACCACAAAGAGAAAGATAATTTAATTTCGCATATAATCGAGCAATTACACCGACAATGATTAATGGAATAAGCGTAATAAAAATACCATATCCCATCCATTCAAGACCGGAACCATTGGTGAGTGTGTCCACAAAGCTACCGCCAGATTTTAAACCGACTACAGCAAGGAAGAGCACAATACCAATTTCGCGCAATGCCAAGTTCGCACTCGGTGGCATAAACCAGTAGAGTTTTCCGATAGAGCCAATTCGAGCCAAGATCAATGCGACGACTAATGGCCCGCCCGCTAGCCCTAATTTCAATGCCACAGGGAAGCCTGGAATATAGAAAGGAATGGAACCGAGTAATACCCCTAAGCCAATCCCAATAAATACTGGCAACATTTGTACTTGTAACAGTTTCTGTTTGGCGTTCCCGATCACTGAAATGGCTTGGTTGAGAATATCAGTTTTACCCACCATGTGTAATACATCACCAAATTGAAGGGTAGTATGTGCAGTTGGTACTAATTCGACACCTGCTCGGTTTAAACGTGAAATGACTACACCGTATTTTTGATGAATGCCGAGATGACGAATTTGTTTTCCGAGCACTTTTTCATTTGTCACGACCACTCGCTCAGAACGAATTTCTCCACTTAAGCTTTCGACTGGAACATCAACTTCTTCCCCGATAATCAGATGCATTTTTTTCAAGCCTTCAGGGTTACCAACTAAATGTAAAATATCATCAAGCTGAACATTGGTATCCGCTTTCGGCACAATAACAAGCTCACCTCGTTTCAATCGAGAGCAGACGACATCTTCATCATCAAAACCTGGAATTTCAATCAAATGGATGCCGTTGAGATTGGTATTGGTGACTCTTAGAGATAGGCTTTTGAGCGCTTCTTTATCGTTACCTGTTTCTTTTTCAAAATTTGCTGCTTCTTCATCCACTTTAATTTTAAAGAAAAGACGAATAAGCCACATAGAAAGCAAAATGCCACAAATCCCAAAAGGATAGGCCATCGCATAGGCCATCCCCATATTAGACGTCGTTTGCGACATCCCTAATTCAGAAAGAATTTGCTGACCCGCACCGAGAGATGGCGTATTGGTGACAGCACCAGAGTAAATACCAAGCGTCACATCAAGAGGAATATCTACAAGCTTATAAATGAGAGTCGTCACGAGTGCACCGAGTGCAACGATTAAGATCCCTAATCCATTTAAAGTTAAGCCTGATTTTCGTAAGGAAGAAAAAAATCCGGGACCGACTTGAATACCTATCGTATAAACAAACAGAATTAACCCGAATTCTTGTACGAAATGTAACGTATGGCTATCCAGTTTTATGCCATATTGCGTGGTAAAATGGGCAACGAAAATACCACCGAATAGCACGCCACCAATACCTAGTCCTACACCTTTAATTTTAAAATGCCCGATCCATAGACCAATGATGGCAACTAAGGCAAGTAAACCAATGGTAATCGCAGTTTCACTCATGTCGACCTCTAATTTATTAAAAATTTAACTATTTTGGATTATATCAACTTGATTTCTTACCCGCTTGTGACAAAGTCAAAAAATGTTATCTCCATCACATTTTTTCTTGCTTAAAAATAAACACCGCCTAAAATGACCGCACTTTTTAAATTTTATAGGTTGATTATGGATTACGCTCAAGAAGCCATTAATTCACTTTTATGGATAGTAAAAACATTAGCGATGACGGCTGTTGTGTTTAGCTTTGGTATTTTCTTATTAGTCCGTTTTACCCATTGGGGAAAACAATTTTGGCAATTTGCTGGTGGGTATCTTTCACCACGCCGAAGTATTAAACCTTTGCTATTTTTCTTATTAATTGTAGCGATGACATTGGTCAGTGTACGTATCAGCTTGGTGCATTCCGAGTGGTATAACAATATGTACACATCCTTGCAGGAATTTAATGAACCTGTGTTTTGGGATCAAATGGTGCTGTTTTGTGTGATTGCGACAAGCTCAGTGATTGCTGCATTGCTGAGCTATTATTTAGAGCAACGTTTTTCTATTGATTGGATCGAATGGTTGAATGGTCAGTTAGTAGATAAATGGATGGGGGACCGCGCGTACTATAAAACCCAGTATGTGTCTGCCAACTTAGATAACCCCGATCAACGTATTCAACAAGATGTGCAATCCTATGTTCGAACCACGCTCTCTTTAAGTACAGGAGTGATTGATGCCGTCACCTCCATGATTTCTTATACGATCTTATTGTGGGGATTAGCGGGACCAATGATGGTATTGGGTACTGAAATTCCACGCATGATGGTGTTCTTGGTCTTCGCTTATGTGATTATTACTACCGCGATAGCATTCCGTTTGGGACGTCCGTTAATTATGTTGAATTTCGTCAACGAACGTTTAAACGCTAACTATCGTTATTCTTTAATTCGTATCAAGGAATATGCGGAAAGTGTGGCCTTTTATGCGGGGGAGAAAGTCGAGAGTAGCCAACTTTATAAACAATTCGGCTCGGTGATCAATAATATGTGGGATATTGTTTATCGAACTTTAAAATTCTCTGGTTTTAACCTAGTGGTTAGCCAAGTTTCTGTTGTGTTTCCTTTGCTTATTCAAGTCGGTCGCTATTTTGAGAAGCAAATTAAACTTGGTGATCTTATGCAAACGCTACAAGTATTTGGTAAGTTGCATTCCAATCTTTCATTCTTCCGTAATTCTTACGATGGTTTTGCCGGATACAAAGCCACATTGGATCGTTTGACCGGCTTTGGTTATGCGATTGATATGGCTAATCGTCAATCTACCTCCTATTTACACGAACATGAAACTGACGTGATCTTTAAGGATTTAAGCATCAGTAATCCATTTGGAAAAACCTTAATTGAGAATTTAAATTTGATGCTGCCACAAGGTTCAACCTTATTAATTCAAGGTAATTCAGGCGTGGGTAAAACCACGTTATTGAGAACAGTAGCAGGGCTTTGGGCGTATTCTGAAGGGGATGTGTATTGTCCAACTCACCAACTTTTCTTATCGCAAAAACCTTATTTACCACAGGGTAGTTTATTGACTGCGTTGGCTTATCCGAATGAAGAAAAGGACTTTAATCGTGATGAGATGATTGAGGTGTTAAAACAAGTGTCTTTAGGGCATTTACAAGATCGTTTAGAGCAAGAGCAAGATTGGACACGTATTCTATCACTTGGTGAGCAACAACGTTTGGCTTTTGCTCGTTTGCTATTACACAAACCGAAAGTCGCATTCCTGGACGAAGCCACAGCGAGTATGGATGAAGGCTTAGAAGATACGATGTATCGTCTATTAAAAGAACGCTTACCTTATACAACCGTTATTAGCGTGGGACATCGTTCAACCTTGCAGGCTTTCCATCAGCAACAACTGATGATTTTAGGTAACGGTAAGTGGCAATTCACTGACCGAAATCAGGCATAAAACGCCACTAAAATTGACCGCACTTACCTTGTTAGAAAAAATAGCGAGGTAAGTGTAGAGGATCAAGGCAAAAAATCCTGTTATCAAGCTCGATTTTTTGGTACATTTAGCACAATTTTTTTCTATGCTCAGAAATGAGTAATTTTTCACCAAACTAATGACGGAATTCTTATGTTATTCAAAAAAATTCGTGGTTTATTTTCAAACGATCTTTCTATCGATCTAGGTACAGCAAATACATTAATTTACGTGAAAGGCCAAGGTATCGTACTTGATGAGCCTTCAGTGGTGGCAATTCGTCAAGATCGTATGGGCGCATATAAAAGCATTGCAGCAGTAGGTAAAGAAGCAAAACAAATGCTTGGCCGTACACCAAAAAGCATTGTGGCAATTCGTCCGATGAAAGATGGTGTAATTGCCGATTTCTCTGTGACTGAAAAAATGTTGCAATATTTTATTAAACAAGTACATAGCGGTAACTTTATGCGTCCTAGCCCGCGCGTGCTTGTTTGTGTACCGGCTGGTGCGACTCAAGTTGAACGTCGTGCGATCAAAGAATCTGCATTAGGTGCTGGTGCTCGTGAAGTGTATTTAATTGAAGAGCCAATGGCGGCTGCAATCGGTGCGAACTTGCCTGTTTCTACAGCGATCGGTTCAATGGTGATTGATATCGGTGGTGGTACCACTGAAGTGGCGGTGATTTCTTTAAACGGTATTGTGTATTCATCTTCTGTACGTATTGGTGGTGACCGTTTTGATGAAGCGATCATCTCTTATGTTCGTCGCACTTTTGGCTCTGTGATTGGTGAGCCAACTGCAGAGCGTATCAAACACGAAATTGGTACAGCCTACATTCAAGAAGGCGATGAAATTTTAGAAATGGAAGTGCACGGTCACAATCTTGCTGAAGGTGCGCCTCGTTCGTTCAAATTAACCTCTCGTGATGTACAAGAAGCCCTTCAACAACCATTAAATGGCATTGTTGCAGCGGTGCGTACAGCGCTTGAAGAATGCCAACCGGAACACGCCGCAGATATTTTCGAACGCGGCATGGTATTAACTGGTGGTGGTGCTTTATTACGCAATATTGATGTATTGTTATCAAAAGAATGTGGCGTACCGGCAATCATCGCAGAAGAACCATTAACTTGCGTAGCTCGTGGTGGTGGTGAAGCAATCGAAATGATCGATATGCACGGTGGCGATATTTTTAGCGACGAAATTTAATCTCTAAAAGTGCGGTTAGAAAAATCGGCGTTTTAATTCGTCTAATTTTTTGACCGCACTTTTCCTTTCAACCCTAGGACAGTGAATGAAACCCATTTTTGGTAAAGCACCACCATTAGGTATCCGACTCACATTAGCGGTGATTGCTTCGATGACACTCATTTTAGTTGATGGGCAAACCTCATCAATGACGAAGGCGCGTAGTGTCATGGAGACGGCTGTCGGAGGCTTATATTACCTTGCGAATGGGCCAAGAACAGTTCTAGATGGTGTATCAAGCAACTTGGTGGATACCAATAAACTGCTTATTGAAAATAAAGTATTGCGTGAGCAGTTGCGTGAGAAAAATGCCGATCTTTTATTATTGGATCAACTCAAGGTAGAAAACCAACGTCTTCGTTTACTTCTTAATTCGCCTTTACGCACGGATGAATATAAAAAGATTGCAGAAGTGCTTACCGCTGAAACTGACGTTTATCGTCAGCAAGTGGTGATCAATCAAGGGGAACGTGATGGCGCTTATGTCGGTCAACCAGTGATTGATGAAAAAGGGATGATTGGACAGATTATATCTGTGGGCGAAAATACGAGCCGAGTATTGCTTTTAACGGATGTGACTCATTCAATTCCAGTACAAGTTTTACGTAATGATGTTCGTGTGATTGCGAGTGGTACAGGACACTCTGATGAGCTTACCTTAGATAATGTGCCTCGTTCCGTAGATATTGAAAAAGGCGATTTATTAGTAACTTCGGGTTTGGGCGGACGTTTTGTAGAAGGCTATCCTGTGGCAGTCGTACAAAGTGTGTCTCGTGATGGCTCAAATTACTTTGCAACGGTGAAGGCTAAACCTTTGGCTGAGTTAGATCGTTTACGTTATCTGCTTTTACTTTGGCCGAGCAATCTTGATATGTCGAAAGTCAAATCTATGTCACCGGAAGAAGTGCGTCGTCTTGTACAGCAGCGTTTGGAAAGCCAAGCTCATGAAGCAAAACATTCTGTGAGAAAAACCAAAATTATGGATGAGCAATCGGATAGCTCTCAACCACATACAGGAAAAGAAATAGTGGATCCTGAAATTCCGACCACAATGCCTCAACAAGAGGAACCGGTTTCTCCAGATCAACAAGAACATAGGGATGAAGACTAATGCAAGGGCGTTTTATTTTTCAATGGGCGGCCATTTTATGCTTTTTTGTTGTGGCATTAGTGATGGAGTTAGCGCCATGGCCAGCTGGCTTTCAAGCCTTTAAACCTTCTTGGTTGATTTTAGTCTTGCTTTACTGGACCCTTGCTTTACCTGATAGAGTAAGCATTGGTTTGGCATTTTTACTCGGAGTTTTATGGGATATTGTGCTAGGCTCTATTTTAGGCGTGCATGCGCTGGTACTTTCTATTACCTTCTATTTTGTTTCTAAATATTACTTAATGTTGCGTAACCTTTCCTTGTGGTTTCAAAGCTTATTAGTGCTTCTTTTCGTTTTTGTCATTCGAGTGGCTATTTTCTTAGTCGAATTTTCTTTGCATGGTGCATTTTTTAATTGGCAGGAAATCTTTGGTGCTGTTGCATCTGGCGTATTATGGCCTTGGGTATTCTTATTAATGCGTACTGCGCGTCGAAGAGTTGGATTGCATTAATCATAAAAAAGCTGATGAAGAAGTTCATCAGCTTTTCTTTTTAGTTTTTACGACGATAGTTTGTTTTTCTCGTCGAAGTATTTCTCGTTTGGGGCGTAGAATGGTGCTTTAAACGATAAGGTTTTGGAATATCACAAATCAATGAATTCGGGTCATATTGACTGACGGGAATAGAATGACCAATGTATTCTTCAATTGCCGGTAAATTCATCGCATATTCTTCACAAGCAAAGCTGATAGACACACCACTTTCACCAGCTCGACCAGTACGACCAATACGGTGAACGTAATCTTCTCGATCATCGGGTAAATCAAAGTTAAAGACATGAGTCACGTCTGAAATATGCAATCCACGCGCTGCAACATCAGTTGCCACGAGAATATCGAGCTCACCATCTGTAAATTGTTTAAGCAATGAAAGACGTTTTTTCTGTGCCACATCCCCCGTGAGTAATCCAACACGATGGCCATCTGCTGCTAAATAGCCCCAAATTTCTTCACATTTATGTTTAGTGTTCGCAAAAACAATACAACGCTCTGGCCATTCCTCCTCCATTAACGTTAGTAAGAGGGGGATTTTGTCTTCATTTGAGGGATAGAACAGTTCCTCTTTAATTCGATGCCCCGTTTTTTGTTCTGGTTCAATTTCAATATATTCCGGTGAGTTCATATCTTCAAAGGCAAGTTCTCGCACTTTGTAAGAGAGCGTTGCAGAAAATAACATTGTGAGGCGTTCTTGTGGAGAAGGGCATTTACGTAATAAATAACGAATATCACGAATGAAACCTAAATCGAACATACGATCCGCTTCGTCCAATACTACGACTTGGATATCATCTAAACGGATAATCCCTTGTTTCACGTAGTCAATCACACGGCCCGTGGTACCAATTAAAATATCTACACCGGCCTCGATAGCTTTGAGCTGTTTATCATAGCCATCACCACCATAAGCCAGTGCGGTTCGTAATCCACTTGTTTTCGCTAATAACTCAGCATCATGATTAATTTGCACAGCCAGTTCACGGGTTGGTGCAAGAATTAATGCGCGAGGTTGATTGGTGGCAAAATCAGGTTGATGCGTTAATAAGTGGTGAAAAGTTGCCGTTAAAAATGCCATGGTTTTACCCGTGCCGGTTTGTGCTTGGCCGGCAACATCTTTTCCTTGCAAGGTAATAGGCAATGATAACGCTTGAATAGGGGTACAGTATTCAAACCCCTTGTCTTGTAAGGCTTTTTTTACGATAGGATGTAATGGAAGATCAGCAAACTGCTGCTGACTTAAATAATTTTCTTGCATGATAAATAATGGTTCTCAGAAATAAATGGGACTAAGGATAGCACGAAGTCGGAAAAATATCCTTAAAAATGACGAGCTTATTAATAAGATTAAGCTTGTGATTGAGCTGATTGGGTTCGCTCCCATTTTCTTGCAATATAGCTACAAGTTGGGAGCAGTGTCAGCTTTTTAGCTTGGATAAAATGAATTAAGGCTTGATAGAGTTTGTCCGCTACACCTTGTCCACGAAGAGAATCATCAACAAATGTGTGATTGGCATTAATGGTATCGGGTGTTTCACAAAAATAGGTGAGTTTCGCGATTTTCTTGCCTTGATCATCGAGTAAGAAAAACTCGCCCTGTTTACCATTATCGTGATGCTGAAGACTCATTTGATACTCCATTCATCACTGAGATTGGGATCCATGGTGAAATCTGCTGTGTCACTTGGAATGGCTTTTTCCTCTTCAGCCCATTCCCCTAAATCAATAAGTTGGCAACGTTTGCTGCAAAAAGGGCGAAATTGACTTTCCTGTGTCCAAGGTACGGGCTTTTGGCATTTAGGGCAAGGGACTTCAAAAATTTCATCAGACATTTTTCTTTCTCGATTCATTTAAATAAAATTGATGTAATTCTAGCACTTTTTGTTTCAAGTGCGGTAAGTTTTCAGGCAATTTTGCATCATTGGAAATGATATCATCCGCCCATTTTAATCTTTCTTCACGGCTGACTTGTGCATTCATAATAGCTTGAATTTGCTGAAGATTATTATGATCTCTTGACGACGCACGAGCGAGTTGAGTTTCAGGTTTAACATCGACAACAAGTATGCGATCGCAAAGCGTGGTTAGCTTATTCTCAATGAGTAGTGGAACGACAAATAACGTATAAGGCGCGGTCTGAGCGTTTAACTGTGCTAACATTCTTTCTCGAATAGCGGGATGTAATAAATGATTGAGCCAATTTTTCTCATTTTCGTCTGCAAATACTTTTTTTCGTAGCTCAGCCCGATTTAATTCTCCTTCTTCAGTCAGAATTGATTTTCCAAAGTGCTCAGCAATTTGAGCAAGCAGCGGTGAGCCTTTTTCGACCACTTCTCTTGCCACTATATCGGCATCAACAATGGGCACACCTAGTTCAACAAAGAGATTTGCAATCGTGCTTTTTCCACTACCAATACCACCCGTAAGGCCTACAATATAAGTCATGATATTCCTTGCTACTTGATTTAAGGGGATGCTTTACATCTATCCTTTAAACACAATATTTTCCAATGTTGCCAATATATTACATTTATAGGTTTATTGCACTGGTGATAATTAACGATAGGCAAAGAAAGGGCGCGAAAGGTAAAACGGGCTTACGAGAAATCCCATAGACTATGATGCCTAATAGACAGGCAATGAATAAGAAAAGTGGTAAATGTGTGATGGTGAGATAAGCACCGATTCCTAACGAAAGCCAGTAATCGCCACGGCCTAAGGCTTCCTTCTTGTAAAACCATTTAGACAAATAATAAATGATATAAAAAACACTAAAAAAATTGACCGCACTTTCTAAGCTTTGAGAAAGTGTCAAAATTGAAAATTTTTGATGTGCGCCGAATAAACCCAGGAAAAATAAAAGTAGGCAAGGTGTGGGAGAAATCAGTTGATAATGCCAGTCTAGCCAACTGATAACAAAAAGTAGACTAAGCGTAATCGCGAACCATAAAGTAAATAATTCATCCTGAAGAAAATAACAGAGTACAGCAAAACAGAGTCCAAACCCTAAAAAATAAAGAAAAATATGACCACACTTTTGAGATTGAATCGCTGCTTTTTCAGTATGGAAAATGGGTCTGTTTTCGGGATAAAGTTCGATATAGTTCTGATAAATTTCTTTTTGGAGATTGGGGATAAAACGATCAATATAAAGCCAAACAAAGATACCAACTAAACCACCCAATAAGAAAAAGGCTAATGTCATCATTGGATTACCGATCCCATATTAAAAATTGGCAGATACATGCCCATCATAATAATGCCAATTAAACTACCAATGATGAGCATCATTAAAGGCTCTAAAAGTTGGGAAAGTAAATCAATTTGATGATTGAGTTTTTCTTGATAGTTATCGGCAATATGTTGCAACATCAACGCAAGTTTTCCACTTTTCTCTCCAATTTGTAGCATTTGTTGTGCTTCCATTGGGAAGAGATGGCTACTGATACTTTCTGAAAACGGATAACCTTGCGAAACCCACTGTAAAATTGACCGCACTTCTTGTTGTAGCAGAATATCGCCTTTTAAGGTACGTTGTGTTTGCCAGGTTTGTTGTTTGGGAAGAAAACTATTTAACGCTGGCGTTAATGCCACTCCAGATTGAAGCATTAATTGCAGGTTATGGCTAAAACTGATTAAACGAGAAAGGCAAATGATATTGCCCCAAATTGGCATGCGACTAATCAGTACATTCTTTTTTTGATTCAGCCAAAGAGAATGTTTTAATGCCATCTTTAGCATAAAAAGAGCGAAAATGCAGGCAATCATCAAGGCGATAAAATGATGTTGTAAGAATTGAGACATTGCTAATAATACGGCGGTTAATGTAGGTAACTCGGCTGAATTTCCGCCATACATTTCCGCAAACTGCGGTACAACGAAAAGCAGTAAAATCAACGTAAGTGATAGTGAAATACCTAATACCATGGCAGGATAAAGCATAATTTTTTGTAATTTGCGTTGAAGCGTTAATGATTGCGTTCGACGTTCAGCAATTTTAGTACATACCTCCGCCAGTTTTCCAGTCATCTCTCCCACTTGAATAAGTTGAATTTCTTGAAAATTTAAATACTTTTCTTGTATTTCCAAGCTTTGTGAAAACGGAAGACCACTTTCAATTAACTCAATTAAGGCACAAATCCACTGATGTAATCCCAATTGCGTGCAGTTATCTTGCAAAATGCGTAATGCATTTTTTAATGGAATAGCAGAGCTGAGTAGAGTAGCCAGTTGATTCAATAAGGCACTGATTTCTGCATTTTTAGGTTTCTGATTTAGTTGCCAATCTTGTTGCAAGCGAATGTGGCTAAAACCTTTTGCTATTAACTGGAATTGAGCAGCTTGTTTAGATTGAGCAACCAGACTGCCTTTTTGCCATTGTTGCCGCTGATCATAGGCTTGGAAATAAAAGAGCTTTTGCTTTGCCATAGCGATACCTATTTTTTGCCTAACACGCGTTGAATTTCATCGAGATCGGTGATGTGATCTTTCACTTTTTCTAACGCACTTTGATAAAGTGACTCAAAATCAGTTTGGTAACAGTTATTTTCACATTGTAAAAATTGATACACCCCAATACGCCCTTGATACCCCTGATGGCAATCGCAAGACTCACTAAAATGTTGACTACACTTTAAGCAACGTTTACGCACCAATCGCTGTGCGATAACTAATAAGAGACTATTTTCAATTTCGTGAGATTGAATGCCTAATTGTTGCAAGCGTGAAATGGCTGAGATGGCATCATTGGTATGCAAGGTAGAAAGTACTAAGTGTCCGGTTTGAGCTGCTCTTAATGCCATCAATGCACTTTCTTCATCTCGAATTTCACCAAGCATAATAATGTCGGGATCTTGTCGTAAAAATGTACGAAGTAATCGGCTAAAATCTAAACCGATTTGTGGATTCACTTGAGTTTGAATAATACCTTCTAATTCAATTTCAACAGGATCTTCTGCCGTCATAATGTGTTTATCTGGCGTATTAAGCCATTGAAGTGCGGTATAAAGTGAGATACTTTTTCCACTTCCTGTGGGCCCTGTCACCAGGATTAAACCTTGCGGTTGACTGAGTGCATGTTGAAATTGACTTTGTTGGTTTTGTGTCATACCAAGTTCAGCAAAACTTAGTTGAACAGGTTTATTTTGTTGTAATCGTAATACCGCTTTTTCTCCCCAATGTGTGGGTAAGGTAGAAAGGCGAAAATCTAAAATATCGGAGAACGTGGTTTTGAATTGAAAGCGGCCATCTTGTGGTAGGCGAGTTTCACTGATATCCAGTTTAGCTAAGAGTTTTAAACGAGAAATCAAACGATTGGCGAGTGATTTACTGATAATTGGCTGTGGTTGGAGTACACCATCAATACGTAAACGAGTTAAGAGCCCATTTGGCTGAGATTCTAAATGAATATCGGAGGCATTTTTTTGTAGGGCAGTTTCAAAAATACCATTTAATAACTGAATAACAGGTTCATCGTCATTAGATATATTGGCAGTACTTTCGTCTTCTGAATGATGATAAAACGTCGCTTGCTCTTCTATTTGATTGGTTTTAGGTGCAAGGGATTGTAAAAGTTGTTTAAGTTGAGTCGTTTCAAATAAAATCGGTTCAACTAATTTCCCACTCAAAAAAGCAAAGGTTTCACAAGCGGAAAGATTATTCAGTGAATCCACTGCAAGCCATAAATAGTGTTCGTCTTCTTTAAGAGGGAGCGCAAAGTAACGTAACAGCAAGGCTTGTTGCTGTTGGTTTTGTTGCCAATATTGTGGCGAGATCTGATAAATCTCGCCATTTTTTGCGATTGCTTGATAAGCCATGTTTCACTATTTAGCTGAGGAGCAGAAACCCGCAGGAAATAAATCTGCATTGCTTGGGCAAGCGGTTGTCCAAGTCACACCTGATGAGGTTGAGCCTGTCGCCGTTAAGGAATAACTGATCCCATCCAATGCGCCATTTCCGGTTACCGTAATCACACCCGATTTCGTGGTAATGGATTTAACATAGCCTTTTGCGGTAGTGATGTCTGCTGCAATGCCATTTGAACCACCTGAACAGTTTGTCGGGGCATTGGTGCTATAGACACATAACTCTACATCAGATTTATAAGGCGCAGAAGCTTGCAATAATTCGGAGATAGCCGCTTTTTTGGTATAATTTTGATAAGACGGAATGGCGATCGTCGCGAGAATAGCAATAATTGCAATCACGATCATCAATTCAATTAACGTAAAACCTTTATGTAAAGGTTTAGAAAAAGTCAGTTTCATTAAATTAAATTTCCTTTTGGTTGAATAAAAAATGCCAGAATTGGCTGCAACATTGTGTAAAAGGAAAAAATGGAAGTAAAACTGACCGCACTTCTTTTGCGATCGATATCGCAAAAATGAAATTTAATCGCAGAAAAACAGATGAATAAGATAAAAAATGGCTGGTTAAGCCAGACAAGAAAAGTGATTTCACCACATTTTGATGAACGTCCTGATGTAGAGGATATTTCATTACTCGTCATTCATTACATTAGCTTACCGCCAGAACAATTTGGTGGGGGATATGTAGATAATTTTTTCCAAGGAAAACTCGATCCAACCATCCATCCCTATTTTGAAGAAATTTATCAATTTCGTGTGTCAGCCCATTGTTTAATTGAACGGAATGGTAAGGTGACACAATATGTCAGTTTCAATGATAGAGCATGGCATGCGGGGCTTTCTTGCTTTGAAGGAAGAGATAAGTGCAATGATTTTGCGATTGGGATTGAGCTAGAAGGCAGTAATGAACAGCCTTTTACAGCGGAGCAATACCAAGTGCTTGCTGCATTAACACGAGATATTATGCAAGCTTACCCGAAAATAACGCTCGATCGTATCGTTGGGCATTGCGATATTTCGCCTGGTCGTAAGATCGATCCAGGTCAATATTTTGAATGGGAACGCTATTTAGCGTTGGTCAAAAAAGGTTTGGATGAAAAATGACCACTAAAAATTTTACTTGAGTGTGAATAAGATGATTTCTGTGAATAAGCATTATCTTAATGAAATTAAAGATAAAATTTCTTCTCAAAAATCGATGGTAAAATGCTAAGAAGAGTTATGCAACAGTCACCATTTGCTCAATCACAATTTTATCCACAGAAATATTGAATAACTCACAGCTGTTATTTCTTCACCAAGCCAGGAATGTTTAAACTAAAAAATGGCTGAATTTTTGACCGCACTTTGATGAGAAAAAGTGCGGTCATTTTTTTTGGAAAATTTTTGATTAAAGGTTATGCAAAAATGAAAAAAGTGAAGTGTGAAAAGCGGTTTTTAATTTTTATACACAGTTAAATTTAGATTATCCAAGTGTTACCCACAGAGTTATCCACAATAGGCTAAATATGCCCATTCGGTTGATAAAAAAGCGAATTTATGAAACAATCTGCAAATTATTTTTGTACAAAATTTAAGGTGAACGATAGTGATCGATTTTGATGGCTACCGTCCAAATGTAGGCATTGTCATTTGTAATCGCAAAGGGCAGGTGCTTTGGGCTAAACGATATGGGCAGAATTCATGGCAATTCCCGCAAGGGGGAATTAACGATAATGAAAGTGCCGAACAAGCCATGTATCGTGAATTATATGAAGAGGTTGGTTTGCAACCCAAAGATGTGAAGGTGCTTTACGCGTCTAAACATTGGTTGCGTTATAAGCTGCCGAAAAGATTGTTGCGTTATGACAGCAAACCCGTGTGTATTGGGCAAAAACAACGTTGGTTTTTGTTGCAATTAGTGGGTGATGAAAAAAATATTAATATGAACACAACAAAGTCACCGGAATTTGATGGTTGGCGTTGGGTAAGTTTTTGGTATCCCGTACGTCAGGTTGTGTCCTTTAAGAAAGATGTTTATCGCAAAGCGATGAAAGAGTTTGCCCAAGTGATGTTTGACAACGAAAAAACATTGCTTGAAAATTCGCAAGAGCATGAGACAAATAAACCTTATCATGCGCCGCGTAAAAATGGTTCTTCTAAATATCAAAAACGTTCGTTTTATAAATCAAGGGGGCAATAATGCTCACTTTTATTCTACTTTGTTTACTTGTCGGGTCTGTTGTTGGTTTTCTTGCCGGATTATTTGGCATTGGTGGTGGGCTAATTATCGTCCCAACCTTGGTTTATTTATTGCCGATGGTAGGCGTACCTGAACCTTTGCTGATGTCCACCGCATTAGGGACTTCATTTGCAACCATTGTGATTACTGGATTTTCTTCTGCACAGCGTCATCATAAACTAGGTAATATAGTCTGGAGTGCCGTGAAAGTATTGGCACCGATGGTGATGATCTCGGTCTTTATCTCTGGTTTGTTTATTGGCAAACTTGATCGTGATGTATCAGCCAAAATCTTTGCCTGTTTAGTCGTATATTTAGCGGCAAAAATGGTGATTTCTATTAAGAAAAACACAGGGAAAACCAAACCTTTAACAACGCAAGCTTCTGTTATTGGTGGTATTTTAATTGGGATGGCATCAAGTGCAGCAGGCGTTGGCGGTGGCGGTTTTATCGTGCCATTTTTAAATTCCCGCGGGATTGATATGAAAAAAGCCATCGGTTCTTCTGCATTCTGTGGGGCACTTCTTGGTTTATCAGGCATGTTGAGTTTTATGGTGAGTGGTTGGGGAAATCCTGCCATGCCAGATTATTCCCTAGGTTATGTTTATTTGCCTGCCGTGCTTGGTATTACGGGCACTTCATTCTTCACTTCTAAACTAGGGGCAACAGCAACCTCCAAACTCCCTGTCCCAACCTTGAAAAAAGGCTTTGCCTTGCTATTAGTTGCGATCGCAGTTGATATGTTTATTAAATAAGGAATGTTATGAATTCAGAATTTTTGATGCTTCCGCATTTTGATCCGACTATTTTTACTTTTGGTAATAGCAATATAGGGCTGCGTTGGTATGGCTTAATGTATCTATTAGGTTTCATTTTTGCTCGTTGGCTAGCGGTTCGTCGTGCCAATCAACCAAATAGTGGTTGGACCGTCGATCAAGTGGATACGTTACTTTTTAATGGCTTTATGGGCGTGTTCTTAGGTGGTCGCATTGGGGATGTTTTTTTCTATAATTTTGATCATTTTGTGCAAGATCCGCTGTATTTATTTCGTGTTTGGGAAGGGGGAATGTCATTCCATGGTGGATTAATTGGGGTGATTATCTCAATGATTTGGACCTCTTATTCTCAAAAAAGAAGCTTCTGGCAGACGGCAGATTTTGTGGCGCCCTTGATTCCATTTGGCTTAGGGATGGGACGAATTGGTAACTTCATCAATTTAGAACTTTGGGGACGAGAAACAGATGTCCCTTGGGCTATGATTTTCCCAAATGATCCATTGTTGTTGCCTCGCCATCCTTCACAGCTTTATGAGGCGTTCTTAGAAGGTTTCGTGCTGTTTATTATTCTGAATATCTTTATTAAAAAGCCTCGTCCTGTAGGTTCGGTAGCTGGATTATTCCTGATTTGTTACGGGATTTTCCGTTTTATCGTTGAATATGTCCGTGAGCCTGAAGTGGAATCTTTCTTAGGCATCATGACTCGTGGACAAGCGCTTTGTTTGCCGATGATTATTGGTGGTGGGTTAATTATGGCATGGGCATACAATCGCTCTAAAAGTGCGGTTCATTAGTAAGGAGTTTTTTATGAAACAATATTTAGATCTTTGCCGACGAATTGTAAATGAGGGTGAGTGGGTTGCTAATGAGCGTACTGGTAAGCGTTGCCTTACAGTGATTAATGCGGATTTAGAATATGATGTTGCTAATAATCAATTCCCCTTAATTACCACGCGTAAAAGCTATTGGAAAGCGGCGATTGCGGAATTTTTAGGTTATATCCGTGGTTATGACAATGCTGCAGATTTCCGTAAGCTTGGCACCAAAACATGGGATGCCAATGCCAATGAAAATGCCGCTTGGCTTGCCAATCCACATCGTAAAGGCACCGATGATATGGGGCGTGTTTATGGTGTGCAAGGCAGAGCATGGCGTAAACCGAATGGCGAAACCATCGATCAACTTCGTAAAATTGTGAACAATTTAAGTCGAGGTATTGATGATCGTGGTGAAATCCTGACTTTCTTCAATCCAGGCGAATTTGACCTAGGCTGTTTGCGTCCTTGCATGCACACACATACTTTCTCTTTAATAGGCGATACATTGCACTTAACGAGCTACCAACGCTCTTGTGATGTGCCACTTGGCTTAAACTTCAATCAAATTCAGGTCTTTACTTTCCTTGCTTTGATGGCGCAAATTACCGGCAATAAACCGGGTAAGGCATATCATAAAATTGTAAATGCGCATATTTATGAAGACCAACTAGAGTTAATGCGTGATGTGCAATTAAAACGTGAACCATTCCCTTCACCACAATTAGAAATTAATCCTGATATTAAAACCCTTGAAGATCTTGAAACTTGGGTGACGATGGATGATTTCAAGGTGGTGGGTTATCAATCTCACGAACCAATCAAATATCCTTTCTCTGTTTAGGCATTCAAAGTGCGGTCAGATTTAGACGAGAAATTTATGCAACACGCCCTGATGCTTGCCGATCGTGCAGAAGCGCTCGGTGAGATTCCTGTCGGGGCGGTGTTGGTGGATTATGAAGGAAATATTCTCGGTGAAGGCTGGAATTTGTCTATCATTGAAAATGATCCGACTGCTCACGCTGAAATTGTCGCATTGCGTAACGCAGCGCAAAATATTCAAAATTATCGCCTGCTCAATACCACACTCTATGTCACCCTTGAGCCTTGTACTATGTGTGCGGGTGCGATTTTACATAGCCGCATTAAACGTTTAGTCTTCGGTGCGTCAGATTATAAAACGGGGGCAGTAGGTTCTCGCTTTCATTTCTTTGATGATTATAAAATGAATCACACATTAGAAATTACCTCTGGCGTGCTCGCAGAAAAGTGCGGTCAGAAATTGAGTGATTTTTTTAAAAAAAGACGAGAGCAGAAAAAGGAAGAAAAGCGGGAAAAGAATCTCCCGCTTGATGTTGAGTCGCAATCTTAAACTTGCCAATCAATTTCAGTTAAACCATTTTGTTTTAAATATTCGTTAGTTTTAGAAAAATGATGACATCCTAGAAAACCACGATGAGCAGAAAGCGGAGAGGGATGCGGGGCAGTTAAAACATAATGACGATTGCGATCAATAAATTGCCCTTTTTTCTGTGCATGACTTCCCCAAAGTAAAAATACTACTTTTTCTCGATGTTCATTAAGTGCTGCAATCACTTGATCTGTAAAAACTTCCCAACCAAATTTAGCATGTGAATGTGCCATGCCACGTTCTACGGTCAGCACGGTGTTAAGCAGCAGCACACCTTGCTCTGCCCATTTCACTAAGTAGCCATGATTTGGTATGTGAAAACCTGGAATGTCGTTAGCCAATTCTTTGTACATATTCAGTAGAGAAGGCGGAATAGCAACCTTAGGTTTCACCGAAAAAGCTAAACCGTGCGCTTGATTTGGACCATGGTAGGGATCCTGTCCTAAAATGACGACTTTCACCTCATCAAATACCGTATATTTAAAGGCATTAAACACTTCGTCTTGCGGTGGGTAAATGGTTTTCCCCGCGAGTCGCTCTTGATGAACTTGTTGTAGAATGTGTTTAAAGTAAGGTTTTTCTTTCTCTTGACCGATAACATCTGTCCAGGTTTTCATTCTGTATTTCCTTATTGGATAAGCTTAACACATTATAAATGAAATTGCTTAGAAAGGCTTTATCTGAGAGTTATGTTAATACTTTGTTAAAAGTAGGAGTATATTGAGGCCTTACTGTGGCTGAAACTTTAATCTGGATCAATTTTTAAAAATTAGTCAGAAAAAAGAACCTGTTTTAGGTCAAAATTAATTGAATTCTTCAAATAGTTTGATAAAATTTGCACAGTTTAATAAATATACAACCGCCAAATTAGGAGGCACTTTATGATCAAAGGTATTCAAATTACTCAAGCAGCAAATGACAATCTTTTAAACTCATTCTGGTTATTAGACAGCGAAAAAAATGAAGCTCGTTGTTTATGTGCAAAAGCTGAATTCGCAGAAGACCAAGTAGTAGCAGTGAGCGAATTAGGCCAAATCGAATACCGTGAATTACCGGTAAACGTAGCACCAACTGTTAAAGTTGAAGGTGGTCAACACTTAAACGTAAACGTATTACGTCGTGAAACGTTAGAAGATGCAGTAAACAACCCGGATAAATACCCACAATTAACTATCCGTGTTTCTGGTTACGCAGTACGTTTCAACTCTTTAACACCAGAACAACAACGCGACGTTATTACTCGTACTTTCACTGAAAGCCTATAATTTCAGTTTGAATGAAAAAAGAAACCCCGAAGTAATTCGGGGTTTTGTTTTATCTAAAAGGTTTGAAAATTTGACCGCACTTTTCCCTTTCATCCCTAGCGATTTCCGCGCTTTTCAGGTACAATCCGCCAGTTAAATTTAATGATTTTTGAGAAAACTAATCTATTTATGAAGAATATTCGCAACTTTTCTATTATTGCCCATATTGACCACGGTAAATCGACCCTTTCTGACCGATTAATTCAGACCTGTGGAGGCCTTTCGGATCGTGAAATGGAAGCGCAAGTGTTGGATTCCATGGATCTTGAGCGTGAGCGCGGTATTACCATTAAAGCGCAGAGCGTAACCTTAAATTATCAAGCCAAAGACGGTGAAACATACCAATTAAACTTTATCGATACACCAGGACATGTGGACTTCTCTTATGAAGTATCACGTTCTCTTGCGGCTTGTGAAGGAGCATTGTTAGTTGTGGATGCAGGACAAGGTGTAGAAGCACAAACCTTAGCAAACTGCTATACCGCCATTGAAATGGATTTAGAAGTAGTGCCGATTTTGAATAAAATCGACTTACCCGCAGCAGATCCTGAACGTGTTGCAGAAGAAATTGAAGACATCGTCGGTATTGATGCGATGGAAGCTGTGCGTTGTTCGGCTAAAACCGGTGTGGGTATCGAAGATGTATTAGAAGAAATCGTTGCGAAAATTCCCGCGCCAGAAGGTGATCCTGATGTACCGTTACAAGCATTGATTATTGACTCTTGGTTCGATAACTATTTAGGCGTGGTATCATTAGTTCGTATTAAAAATGGCGTATTGCGTAAAGGCGATAAAATCAAAGTAATGTCTACCGGACAGGCTTACAACGTTGATCGTTTAGGGGTTTTTACGCCAAAACAAGTGGATACGACTGTATTAAATACCGGCGAAGTGGGTTGGGTTGTTTGTGCAATTAAAGATATTTTAGGTGCACCAGTAGGGGATACCTTAACGCATCAGCATAATCCAGCAAGCCATGTATTACCAGGCTTTAAGAAAGTAAAACCGCAGGTTTATGCTGGTTTATTCCCAGTTAGCTCTGACGATTATGAAGCTTTCCGTGATGCGTTGGGTAAATTAAGCCTAAACGATGCATCACTTTTCTATGAACCAGAGAATTCAACCGCTTTAGGTTTTGGTTTCCGTTGTGGTTTCTTAGGGCTTTTACACATGGAGATCATTCAAGAGCGTTTAGAGCGTGAATATGATCTTGATTTGATTACCACAGCGCCAACTGTAATTTATGAAGTTGAAATGACGAGTGGTGAAGTGGTTTATGTGGACAGTCCAGCGAAATTACCGCCATTGAATAATATTTCAGAAATTCGGGAGCCTATTGCAGAATGTAATATGTTGGTACCACAGGAATTCTTAGGTAACGTAATTACCCTTTGTGTGGAAAAACGTGGCGTACAGACCAATATGGTGTATCACGGTAACCAAATTGCGTTAACTTATGAAATCCCAATGGGCGAAGTAGTATTAGATTTCTTCGATCGCTTGAAATCAACTTCTCGCGGTTATGCCTCTTTGGATTATGGTTTTAAACGTTTCCAAGCGGCGGACATGGTGCGCGTGGATATTATGATCAATGGTGATCGTGTTGATGCGTTAGCGTTAATTGTTCATAAAGATAATGCGCCTTATCGTGGTCGTGAGTTAGTTGAAAAAATGCGTGAGCTTATTCCACGTCAACAATTTGATATCGCGATCCAAGCCGCGATTGGTAACCACATTATTGCGCGTTCAACGGTAAAACAATTGCGTAAAAACGTATTAGCAAAATGTTATGGTGGTGACGTGAGCCGTAAGAAAAAACTCTTACAGAAACAGAAAGAGGGTAAAAAACGAATGAAGTCTTTAGGTAACGTGGAAGTACCGCAAGAAGCGTTTTTAGCTATCTTACACGTTGGTAAAGATAAATAGGAAAGAGCTATGTCGAATGTATTTTTTATTCTGTTGTTAGTCGTGGGATTTGCCGGTTGGAAAGCGTTAGATTATTTCCAACTGCCTAACACATTTAGCATTTTATTGCTGATTTTGACCGCACTTTCTGGCATTTTATGGTGTTATCATCGTTTTGCGGTAATGCCAAGACGTCGTCGTCAAATCGCACGAGCAGAACAACGTTCAGGCAAAGCATTAACGGATGAAGAAAAAGCAAAAATTGAGCCAATTTCAGAAGGTTCTGAATTTATTTCTTCGCTTTTCCCTGTGTTATCAGTGGTGTTTCTTGTACGTTCATTTATTTTTGAACCGTTTCAAATTCCATCAGGATCCATGCAAGCCACATTATATGTAGGGGATTTTATTGTCGTGAATAAATACACTTATGGCATCAAAGATCCGATTTTCCAAAATACGATTATTGAAGGCAATAAGCCCGAACGTGGTGATGTGATCGTGTTTAAAGCACCGGAGCAAGCGTTGCTTCATACTAGCTTAGGGGCAACGCGAGCAGCATATGCTGAAAACCTTGCGTTAACATCTAAAAACAATATGTCTGGAGCAGATTACATTAAACGTATTGTGGGTAAAGGTGGCGATCGCATTATCCTTGATGTTGAAAAAAGCGCTTTAACAATTGTTCACGGTAAAGATGGCAAACCTTGTGAAATAGACTGCCAAGCTAAAGTATTTGAATATAAACAAGAACCAACTAATCCAGCATTTCCAACTCAAGTGGAATATTTGGAAATCGGTGATGTGACACATAAGATTTTAGTCGAGCCAATGCGCCGTTATTCTGGTATTGAATTCTATCCACAAGAAGGTTTACCTGCTGCAGAATGGATTGTGCCTGAAGGGCAATATTTTGTGATGGGCGATAACCGTGATCATAGTGATGACAGTCGCTTTTGGGGATTTGTACCGGAAAAAAATATTGTGGGTAAAGCCACTTATATTTGGATGAGTTTAGAAAAAGAACCAAATGAGTGGCCAACAGGCTTCCGTTTCGACCGTTTCTTTACAAAAATTAATTAATATGAATCATTTAGATCGACTAGAACGAAAAATTGGTTATCAATTTTCCGATCTAAAACACTTAAAATTGGCACTGACACACCGCAGTGCCTCCACTCAACATAATGAACGCCTGGAATTTCTAGGTGATTCTATTCTTAATTTCACTATCGCTGAGGCCCTTTATCATCAGTTTCCACGTTGTAATGAAGGTGAACTGAGCCGTATGCGTGCCACTTTGGTGAGAGAACCCACTTTAGCGATTTTAGCGCGTCAATTTGAATTGGGTGATTATATGTCTCTCGGTTCTGGTGAGCTAAAGAGCGGTGGTTTTCGCCGCGAATCTATTCTTGCCGATTGTGTAGAAGCGATTATTGGCGCAATGTCTTTGGATCAAGGATTGGCTGTGACGACCCAAGTGATTCGAAATTGGTATCAACAATTATTGGCTGAAATCAAACCTGGTGATAACCAAAAAGATGCGAAAACTCGTTTACAAGAATATTTACAAGGTAAACATCTGCCATTGCCAACTTATGAAGTGGTCAATATTCAAGGGGAAGCCCATTGCCAAATTTTCACTGTTGAATGCAAAGTGAAAAGTGCGGATAAAATTGACCGCACTTTTGTGGCAAAAGGATCTAGCCGTCGTAAAGCCGAACAAGCGGCAGCAGAACAAATTTTAAAAGAACTGGACATCAAATGACCGAACAATTCGACAAAACCTATTGCGGCTTTATTGCTATCGTAGGTCGCCCAAATGTGGGTAAATCAACGCTCTTAAATAAAATTTTAGGACAAAAAATTTCAATTACATCACGTAAAGCACAAACCACACGTCACCGTATTATTGGGATTAAAACTGAAGGTGCGTATCAAGAAATCTATGTGGATACGCCGGGACTTCATATTGAAGAGAAGCGTGCGATTAACCGTTTAATGAACCGTGCAGCAAGTAGTGCTATCGGCGATGTTGATTTAATTATTTTTGTCGTAGATGGCACACACTGGAATGCAGATGATGAGATGGTGCTAAACAAATTACGCAATGCAAAAGCACCAGTTGTGCTTGCTATTAACAAAGTAGATAACATTAAAAATAAAGATGATTTGTTGCCGTTTATTACAGAACTTAGCAGTAAATTTAATTTTGCTCACATTGTGCCAATTTCTGCACAGCGTGGTAATAATGTTCATGAATTAGAGAAAATTGTACGCCAATCTTTACGTGAAGGTGTGCATCATTTCCCAGAAGATTATGTCACAGACCGTTCGCAACGTTTTATGGCATCGGAAATAATCCGTGAAAAATTAATGCGTTTTACCGGTGAAGAATTGCCTTATTCTGTTACTGTTGAAATCGAACAGTTCAAAGTTAATGAACGTGGCACTTATGAAATAAATGGCTTAATTCTCGTTGAACGTGAAGGCCAGAAAAAAATGGTAATTGGTGCGGGCGGTCAAAAAATTAAAACTATTGGTATGGAAGCGCGTGCTGATATGGAACGTTTATTTGATAATAAAGTACACCTTGAACTTTGGGTCAAAGTGAAGTCCGGTTGGGCGGATGATGAACGTGCCTTGAGAAGTTTAGGTTATATGGATGAATAAAAACTTGAGTAATACTCAATACCGTCCTATTATTGGAAACATATTTATGTTTTTTAATAAAAACAAGGAGATGGTAGATGAGTATCTATGCTTTAAAACCCAAATTTCAGAATTTACTTCGGCCTTTAGTTAGGCAATTAGCGGCAATTAGCGTAACAGCAAATCAAGTTACGCTAATTGCCTGCTTACTTTCTATTTTATTAGGTGTAGTTCTCGCACTATTCCCGACATTTTCTTCTCTTTTCTTCCTTATTCCTATTTGGTTGTTTTTGCGTATGGCGTTGAATGCCATTGATGGCATGCTCGCACGTGAATTTAATCAAAAAAGTCCATTAGGTGGTTATCTTAATGAAATTACTGATGTCGTCTCTGATGCTGCACTTTACCTTCCTTTTGCTTTTGTCGCGCCTTTTAATGGTATTCAAATCTCAAGTATTATTTGGCTTGCGGCGTTGAGTGAGTTATGTGGCATCTTGGGACAAGTTCAAGGCAAAACGCGTCGTTATGATGGCCCAATGGGTAAAAGTGATCGTGCATTCGTGTTTGGTGTACTCGGTTTGCTCTATGCGGTGAGTGGTAGTTTGCATTCACTTTTCTGGTGGGTAGCGAATATCCTGATTATCTTGCTCATAGTGACTTGTATTAAGCGAGTAAAAAATGGATTAGCGGAAGTGGCGGAGTAATAGGAGTAAATATGATCGCGAGATTAATCGATTTTTTATTGTGTCGTTTTGCCTCTTTTATTACAGGTGTTCGACCTCAAGCAGCGATAGCAGAACAATCTTCAGAAGGGCATCGTGTCTATTTTGCTAATCATAACAGCCATGGTGATTTCATCTTACTTTGGATTTCATTACCTTATGAAGTGAGAAAACAAACGCGTCCTGTTGCAGGCAAAGATTATTGGACGAAAGGTACAATTCGTCGTTTTCTAGCCAATAAAGTGTTTAATATGTTACTGATTGAGCGTAATAGCCAAGATCCACAAGCGGCAATACGACAAATGACGGAAGCATTGGAGAATGATTCGCTTATTCTTTTCCCTGAAGGAACTCGTAAAACGGATGATGATTTGCCTCTTCAACCCTTTAAAAGTGGTTTGTATTATCTAGCAAAAGAAAATCTTGATTGTGAATTTGTCCCAGTTTGGATTAGTAATATGAATAATGTTTTACCAAAAGGCTTTATTTTACCGATCCCGTTGTTATGTGATCTTTATGTCGGTGAACCATTAAAGATAGGGATAGATGAGACTAAAGGTGAATTTTTAACACGCGCTCAATCGGCATTATTAAGTTTAAACATCAGTGAAAAAGGCAAATCTTAGGAGTAAATGATGACAGAAATATGGCAACTCTTCGGTGGTTTATTTATCGCCTTAATTTTTGCTTCCACCGTGGGATATATTTTAAAACGCAGATCGGGCGTGGATACCCCTAATAGTGCCATTGATAATCTGAATGCACGCATCAATGCTTGGTGGGTGATGATTGGGATTATCTTTATTGCTAGCTTATTGGGTTTTTATGGCGTGATTGTGCTCTTTTTGATTATTTCATTTATGGGATTGCGTGAGTTTCTTTCTCTATTGAATATTCGTCGAGGCGATCATCTTGCACTCGCAGCCTGTTTTTATGTGATCTTGCCATTGCAATATTTTTTAGTCGCCATTGATTGGTTTAGTATGTTTACTATCTTCATTCCAGTATATGGCTTCTTATTTTTACCTATTCTTTCAGCATTACTGGGTGATCCTGCGAATTTCTTAGATCGTTCTACGAAAATTCAGTGGGCATTGATGATTAGTGTATTCTGTATTTCACATATTCCGGCTTTACTGACACTTGATATTTCAGGTTATGAAGGAAAAAATCTTCTATTAATGATTTTTTTAATCTTGGTAGTACAGTCTAGCGACGTGTTGCAATACGTTTGGGGTAAACTCTTCGGTAAACATAAAATTGCGCCAACCTTGTCCCCATCCAAAACGGTAGAAGGCTTTGTCGGTGGTGTATTAAGCGCAAGTTTATTAGGTATGCTACTTCATTGGATGACACCATTTAATGCATGGCAGGCGTTTTTAATGAGTATGTTAATTTGCCTAATGGGATTCTTAGGTGGACTCGTGATGTCAGCAATGAAACGCAGTATGGGAGTGAAAGACTGGGGGAATATGATCAGTGGTCATGGTGGCATTTTAGATCGTATGGATTCGCTTTGTTTCTCTGCGCCAATTTTCTTCCATGTTGTGCGTTATTTCTGGGCTTAGTCATAAATCATGAAATAAAAAAAGAGCGGTTAATTAACCGCTCTTTTTTATTATTGCTGATAAGTTTCTAAGAATCGTGCCAGTTTGCCAATTGCTTCTTCTAATTGGCCTGTATAAGGGAGTGTCACCACACGGAAGTGATCTGGTGAGTGCCAGTTAAAGCCTTTACCATGTACTAAAAGTACTTTCTCTTTACGTAATAAATCGAGCACAAATTTTTCATCACTATGGATGTTGAATTTTTTGATGTCGAGTTTCGGGAACATATACATTGCCCCCATTGGTTTTACGCAGCTAACACCAGGGATTTGAGTGAGCAACTCGTAGGCTTTATTACGTTGTTCAAGTAAACGACCACCAGGTTGAATAAATTCATTAATGCTTTGATAGCCACCTAATGCCGTTTGAATGGCGTGCTGCATTGGCACGTTTGCACATAAACGCATGGACGCCAGCATATCTAAGCCTTCAATATAGCCTTTTGCGTGTTGTTTTGGCCCATTTAAAATCATCCAACCTTGACGGAAACCTGCAACACGATACGCTTTTGATAAACCATTGAATGTAATCGTTAATACATCTGGTGCAAGGGCGGCGATATGATGGTGGATTGCACCATCGTAGAGAATTTTGTCATAAATTTCATCTGCAAAAATAATCAGATTATTTTCACGTGCTACTTGGATAATTTCCTCGAGTAACTCTTTGCTATAAACTGCACCAGTCGGGTTATTTGGGTTGATCACCACGATAGCTTTCGTTTTGGCATTGACTTTCGCGCGAATATCATCAATAGCAGGGAACCAACCCACTTCTTCATCACATAAATAATGTACCGCTTTTCCGCCAGAAAGCGTTACAGCCGCTGTCCATAACGGATAATCTGGCATTGGGACTAATACCTCATCACCATCATTAAGAAGCGCTTGCATTGACATGGTAATCAATTCAGACACACCATTCCCGATGTACACATCGTTTACCGTTGAATCATGAATACCTTTGGATTGGTAGTATTGCACGATAGCTTTACGTGCTGAATACAAGCCTTTAGAGTCACAATAACCTTGTGCAGAAGGTAAGTTGCGGATGACATCTACTAAAATTTCATCTGGCGCTTCAAAGCCAAATGGGGCAGGGTTACCGATATTCAGTTTTAAGATTTTGTTGCCTTCTTCTTCTAGGCGTAAAGCTTCTTTGTGAACCGGTCCGCGAATATCGTAGCAAACGTGTTCTAATTTGTCTGATTTTGGAAATGAGCGCATTAATAACATCCTATGATAATTAGATTTTCATTCAAAAATTATGTCTAATTTACGCTTAAATTCTTATCTTGAAAAGATTTAATAAAAAAATTTTTTGAATGTATTAAAGTGCGGTAGAATATGGGCTAATTTTTTGTATTTTATTATTTTTCATGGGCCCTTTAGAACAAGCTAAATCTGCGCTAATTCGCCAATTTGACGCTTTGGCGACAACGGATCCGCAAGCATCTATTGTACATCTTCAAACGAAGGTGGAATCGGATGTTGATCTTTTGGCGTGGATGAAAGGGCAGCCAGTTTATCCGCAATTTTATTTGCGTTTTCGTGATGAAGCTAAAACCGTCGCTGCCGTGGGTAAAGTGCGGTCATTTTCAGATGTGAATTTGGCACAGCAATTTATTCAAGAGCATGATTTCCCTTTAGTGGGCGGTTTACAGTTCCAAGGTGAAAGTCAGTTTATTTTGCCGCAAGTTTTAATTGAACAGCAAAATGGTGAGACCGTGCTTTCAGTTTTTGTTGAAACAAATGAGCTTGATTCGGTAAAAACGATTTTGAATTCATTTGAAAAAATGACCGCACTTTCACCGCTTAATCAATTAACTATTGAAAGTGTAGCGCCAAAAGCGAATCAAAACACGTGGTGTGATTGGGTCAATCAAGCGCTCACTCGAATTCGACAAGGGGAATTAACCAAGCTTGTCTTAGCAAATGAAACGGTGTTTCACATTCAGGGTGAATTAAACGGAAAAGATTTTCTTGCTGCAAGCCAAGCCAAAAATAGCGGTTGTTACCATTTTCTATGGGCAGATAACGCCCAAAACTGTTTTGTAGGATCGACGCCAGAACGCTTATTTGCACGAGATAATCGTCTGTTATTTACAGAAGCCCTTGCGGGCACTGCGCCTGTTAGTGATAATCCGAGTGAAAATAATGAACGTGCGAATTGGTTGCTAAATGATGAAAAAAATCTCAATGAAAACTGGTTGGTAGTTGAGGATATTTCACAAAATATCAGTCACTTAGTGGAACAAATTACCGTTGATGATGTCGCATTAAAGCCATTACGAAAAGTGCAGCATTTGATTCGAAAAATGCAAGCAAAATTGACCGCACCTTGTACGGATGCCGATTTACTGAAGGCGATTCATCCAACGGCGGCTGTATCAGGCTTACCACAGCAGCAAGCGAAAAAAGCCTTGGCTGAAATTGAAACCTTTGATCGTCGTTGGTATGCTGGTACATTAGGTGTGATGAGTCAACATCTTTCAGAATTTTGCGTCACCATTCGTTCGGCTTTTATTGAAGAAAACCGAGTGCGTGTATTTGCTGGAGCCGGTATTGTGGAAGGCTCACAACCTGTAGAAGAGTGGTTAGAAATTGAACGTAAAGCGGCAGGGCTCATTTCCCTGTTTGCAGAGAATAACGGAGAATAAGAAGAATGTCTGTAAGCGTATTTAATCGTTGTTGGTCAAAAGTGATCTTAGAAACCTTGGTTCGCCAAGGAGTGAGTCACTTTTGTATTGCGCCTGGTTCTCGCTCAACACCTTTAACGCTAGAAGCTGTGCGTTTACAAAATGCCTCTCGAGCAACTTGCCATAGTCATTTTGATGAGCGAGGCTTGGGCTTTTTTGCTTTGGGGATTGCGAAATCTACGCAAGCGCCTGTTGCTGTGATTGTAACCTCAGGCACAGCGGCAGCCAATTTATATCCGGCGATTATTGAAGCTCGCCAAACAGGCGTGAATTTAATTATTCTTACCGCTGATCGTCCACCTGAATTATGGGAATGTGGTGCGAATCAAGCGATCGTGCAACAAAATATGTTTGCAGATTATCCAGTAGCAAGCGTGAATTTACCTAAACCTCAAGCAGATTATGCGGCGAAATGGTTAATTTCTACGTTAGAGCAAGCTTGCTATAAACAAAAACAACAAGCCGGCGTGGTGCATATCAATGTGCCTTTTGCTGAGCCACTTTATAATGCGCAAGAGCAAGAAATTGACAACCATCCATGGCTCATGCCAATTCAACGTTGGTTAAGTCAGCCTAAAAATTGGGTTGATCATCAGCCATTGCAACAAGAAGTATTGATGCATGAAAATTGGGATAGCTGGCGTACGAAACGTGGTGTGATTGTCGCAGGGCAATTAACCCCAGAACAAGCAATGGGGATTAACTCGTGGGCAAATACCATGGGCTGGATTTTGCTGACGGATATTCAATCTGGTGTCGAGCCACTTACCCCTTATGCAGATATTTGGCTAGCAAATCAAACCGTGAAGCAAAAATTGCTTCAAGCAGATATCGTGATCCAATTTGGTTCTCGTTTTATCAGTAAACGTATTAACCAGTTCTTAGCAGAATTCCAAGGCGAATTTTGGGTGGTAGAGCAAAGTCAAAATGCAGTTGACCCAAATCACCATACCCAAACTCGCTTTAATGCAAAAGCGCATCATTGGTTGCGTGCACATCCGCCATTGCGTCAAAAACCTTGGTTGCTCGAACCTCTCGCACTTTCAAAATTCTGTGCAACTTTTATCGAGCAACAAGTCGGCGGTAATCTAAATGAAGCCTCATTAGCACATCATATTGAGCGTGTTTTACCTTACAACGGTATTTTGTTCTTAGGAAATAGCCTTTTTGTGCGCTTGGTTGATGCGTTAACGAAATTGCCAGAAGGTTATCCAATTTTCACCAACCGTGGTGCAAGCGGAATTGACGGTTTATTAGCAACCGCTGCGGGGATTGGTATTGGTTCGAATCAACCTGTAGTGGCGATGATTGGTGATACATCCACACTTTATGATTTGAACTCTCTAGCATTATTTAAAAATGTAACTCAACCAACCATTATTTTTGTAATCAACAATAATGGTGGCGCGATCTTTGATATGTTGCCAGTTGATGAAGAGGTAAAAGAACAATTCTATCGCTTACCACATAATGGTGATTTCTCACAAATTGCGAATATGTTTGGCTTGAAATACGCCTTACCTTACACCTGGGCGGATTTAAGTGCAGTGTTGAAACAGGCTTACACACGTCGCCGTGCTACGCTCATTGAGATAAAAACGAACCCTAGCGATGGCAGTGCAACTTATAAGCGCTTGATTGAACAAATCAGCCACGCGGTTATTGGTGAATAATTTCTTTCCCCTCTTATATAGAGGGGATTTCTTTATATGGCATTATTATGATGAATCTTGTTTTTCTCCACGGCTTACTTGGTACAAAATCGGACTGGCAAAAAGTCATCGAAAATCTACCGCACTTTCGTTGTCTCTCTCTCGATTTACCGTTTCATGG
>OBXL01000027.1_pt1 | contig 152364 bp, 128 predicted proteins | sample 1476591 | NCBI WGS metagenome assembly OBXL01 (sample SAMEA2580155, study PRJEB22360) | human gut metagenome | biome: human gut; feature: human-associated habitat; material: faeces | place: Denmark | collected 2008/2010 | reverse complement strand
CGGCTGAAGATGCATTAAAAGCGGCTAAGGCTAAATTAGATGAGTTAAATAATAAGCCAACAGCAACAGAAGAGGAGAAAAAAGCTGCTCAAGACGCAGTAAATAAAGCTCAAAGTGCGGTAAATAATGCACCTAATTTGGTAGCAACAGCGCAAAATGTGGCGGATATGATTAACAAATCAGGCTTTAACTTGAAAACTTCTGCAGCAGAAGGTGATAAAGTGACTGGCACGAAAGATGAAGGAGAGTTAATCAATCCAGGCGCAACCGTTGAAATGGTAGCAGGCAAAAATATGTCTGTGAAACAAGATAAAAACGGTAAAGTGACTTATGCAACGAAAGACGATGTTGAGTTCAACACAGTTAAAATTGCAAATCCAAATGGAGCGACTTATACCGATAAAAACAACAACCCTCTTGTGAAAGCGGATGATGGTAAGTTCTATCCAGCAGATCAAGTGGAAAATGGTAAGGTGAAAGATCCTGCTAAAGCAACACCAGTTGAAGCAGATAAAGTCACAACTAAAGCAGCACCATCGGTTGAGTTTAAAGCAGAAAAAGCAACCCCTGCGAAAAATAACACAGGTAAAGATAAAGATGGTAAAACTGTTGAACCTACAACAGCATTAAACATCTCATCTGACGATGGCAAACCGACCCAATTAAAAGGTGTGGGTTCTGTGTTGAATACTGCAGATGTTAAGACTTCAACAGGTGATCAACGTGATACTGATGGTAATATCACGCCAGCTCAAGCGGGAACAGATAAACTAGTCGACTTAGGCACTAACCCGAAAAAAGGTGATAAACCTTTAAGCGAAGAGACATTAAATTCTGCAGCAACCGTTCGTGATTTAGCTAATATGGGTTGGGTGGTATCTGCAAAAGATAACAACTACACCAATACCGTGAAAAACGCGAACAAAGTGGAATTCAAAGGCGGTGCTGGCATTTCCGTCAAAGGTAAGACGACAACTGATGGCGTTCGTGAAATCACGATTAGCGTTAAAGATGGCGAGGTAATCAAACCGAATCAATTTACTGCTAAAGTCAATGGAACGGATACCCCGGTAACCAAAGTAGGAGACCAATATTACAATACCGCAGATATTGATCCGAAAACAGGTAAGCCAAACGCCAAGGCAAATCCAGTAACTCCTGACGCGGGTACAACCCCGACCAATGCAGGTGATGGCTATGTAACAGGTAATAAAGTAGCAACAGCGATTCAAAAATCTGGTTTTGTTGTAGGTAAGCAAACAGAAAAATTATCTGCTGCAGACTTCAACGATAAAGATGAAAAAGTCAACCCTGACGACGAACTTCGTTTTGCAGACGGCAATAATACGAAAGTTAAGTTGGCGACGAAAGAGTCTGTTGATAAAGACGGCAATAAAGTAACCACAACGACAGTAAAAGTCGATGTGACTGGTTTGCCTGTCCAATATACAGACAAGAACGGTACGCCAGTAACTAAAGTGGGAGACAAATACTTTACCGTTGACGACAAAGGTAACCCGACTGCAACAGAAGTGAAGCCTGCAGATTTAACAACTAACATGGTTAATCCTGCGGCCGCACCGAATGTAATTGGTGCACCAACAGCATTGGGTAATGTGAAATCTAATCTGCCGTCTGTAAATGATGCAGATAAGAATGCCAAAGATATTGCAGGCAATCCGATTGCAGGTAAAGACAACAAGTCTGCGCCGATTACGGCAACTGAAGCAGCTGACTTGTTGAATCCTAAAACGGCAGATGGAAAAGCTAATCCTAAATTTGCAGGTAACAATGCGGCAACAGTATCAGATGTGTTGAATGCGGGTTGGAATTTACAAAATAATGGTGAAGCGAAGGATTTCGTAAAACCTTATGACACTGTTAACTTTGTAGATGGCAAAGGTACCAAGGCTGTGGTAGAAACCACGCCAAACGGCACAACAAGTAATGTGAAGTTTGACATTGATACTGGTAAGATTACCAATAACGATGATGGTAGCGTTCAAGGCCCAGTTGTGACACCTGAAATGACTAAAGCGTTAGAAAATGCCACAAATGCATTAAATAGCTTACCAGCGAATGCCCCAGCTTCGGTTCGTAAGGCTGCTGAACAGGCAGTTGCAGATGCGGCAAATAATATTGCAAATGTTGCAAATAAAGTGGCGACTGCACAAGATGTAGCAAATGCAATTAACAAGTCAGGTTTTACATTAACCACTTCAGCAAATGGCGGTGAGAAAATTTCAGGTACACCAGAAATGATCAATCCAGGTAAAAAAGTTGAAATGGTTGCAGGTAAAAATATGACCGTGAAACAAGAGTCTAACGGTAAAGTGACTTACGCAACTGCTTCTAATGTAACCTTTGACAGTGTTCAGTTTGGTGATAAAGGGCCTAAGATCACTAATAAGGCTGGAAATATCAACGTAAGTGGTCCAGATGGTAAAACACCTACTAAAATTACAGGTGTGGCTCCAGGTGAAATTTCAGCAACTTCTAAAGATGCTATAAATGGTAGCCAGTTACATGCAGTTGCTTCAAACTTGAACAACAAGATCAATAAAGTTGGTAAACATGCCGATGCAGGTACTGCAAGTGCATTAGCGGCTGCGAATATTCCGCAAGCTTATACACCAGGTAAGAGCTTAGTTGGTATTGCAGCTGGTAACTATCAAGGGCAAAATGGTCTTGCAGTAGGTATGTCTCGTATCTCTGATAACGGTAAGATTATTATCCGTTTATCTGGTACGGCAAATACCCAAGGTAAAACTGGCGTTGCAGCTGGCGTAGGTTACCAATGGTAATCAGCTGATAGCGAAAACATAATGAAAAACACCGCAAAGTGCGGTGTTTTTGATCTGCACCCCAAAACCTGGACACCTAATTTGAGGTGCAGATTATGTCCTACTCTTATCAATTTCGTTTGAAAATTATCAAACTCGTCACCGAACAGGATTATGGTATCCGTGAAGTGGCTAAACTTCATCAAATTTCCCACGCTCTCGTCATTTATTGGCTAAAAGCATTTCGGGAAAGAGGGCTTGATGGCGTAAAATCGCCTCATACAAACCTTCAAACACCGAAAATAGTGAAGCCAAAGATGAAAAAGAAAGACATTGAAATTCCGGAAACTACAGACTTTTCACCTAAAGCGTTTAAAAAGTTACAACGAGAGCTCGCCTTGGCTCGTGCGGAGATTGCTTACCTAAAGGAGTTGGAGGCGCTCGACCGTCAAAAACAACGACAGAAAAAAGAAAAATCATTGAAAGATTGAAGCCAGACCACGCGTTAAATGATTTACTTCATGTGTCTAAAATGCCTCGCTCAAGCTTTTACTATAAAGAGATTAAGCGAAATTATCACGAGGTAAAAGAGGCTATCTTATCGCTGTATAAAAAGAACAGAAAGCGAGATGGTTATCGCCCCATGACGTTTAAATTACGCCAAATGGGTTTTAATTTGAATCATAAAACGGTGTTAAAGCTGATGAACGAGTTAGGTATTCATTCCATTTTACGCAAAAAAAGACATGGAAAACGTGGAAAAACATCACATATTGCCCCGAATTTGCTGAATCGTGATTTTACAGCAACGGCACTCAATCAAAAATGGGTAACGGATGTAACGGAATTTCATGTTGGGCAAGAAAAGCTTTATTTTTCACCGTTAATGGACTTGGCTAACCGAGAAATTATTGCCTATAGCTTTGCGACACGCCCGAAGTTTTCATTGGTAAAAAAGATGTTAGAACAAGGGCTTAGTAGGATTAAACCAACAGAATGTCCGATTATTCATAGCGACCAAGGCGTATTGTATGGCTCGGCGGAATGGGTAAAGATGTTGGAGGGTAAAGCGGTGCAAAGTATGAGCCGCCGAGGAAATTGCTATGATAATGCGGTGATTGAAAGTTTCTTTGCAATATTAAAATCAGAGTGTTTTTACTCACGGACTTATCATTCAATTGCTGAATTACAGGCTGAAATTGAAGAATATTTAGTGTATTACAACCAAAAACGAATTAAACTTGGTTTAAGAGGATTGAGCCCAGTACAATACCGAGCTCAATATTTAAGTTAACTAACCTGTCCAACTTTTGGGGGGCAGATCACTTTTTTACATTTTTTCGATTGTCTTAATGCCTAATAACTCTAGACCTTGTTTTAATGTTTTCTCTGTAAGGGAAGCGAGTTTTAAACGGCTTAATTTTACGTTTTCATCTTCTGCATTTAAGATTGGACAGTGTTCATAGAATGAGGAGAACACACCAGCCAATTCATATAAATAAGCACAGAGCACATGCGGTGTGCCTTCTTTGCCTACCGTTTGAACCGCTTCTTCAAATTGAAGCAATTTGATCGCTAATGCACGTTCTTTTTCATCAGAAAGCTGAATCTTAGCTTCTGAAAGTGCGGTTGGATTTACATCTGCTTTATTGAAGATAGAACGAATACGCGTGTAAGCATATTGCATATAAGGCGCCGTATTACCTTCAAAGCTGAGCATGTTGTCCCAATCGAATACATAGTCAGTCGTACGGTTTTTAGAAAGATCCGCATATTTCACCGAGCCAATACCTACTGCTTCAATAACCGCTGTTTTTTCATCGTCAGATAAATTGGTATTTTTCTCGTTGATTAATACAGTTGCACGTTCAATCGCTTCATCTAATAAATCCGCTAATTTTACGGTGCCGCCGGTACGGGTTTTGAATGGTTTACCATCTTTCCCTAACATCATACCGAAGTTTTTATGTTCAAGTGAGAAGCTATCTGGTACATAACCTGCTTTACGCGTAATTAACCAAGCTTGTTGCATGTGTTGGCTTTGGCGAGTATCAGAGAACACCAATGCTCGATCTGCTTTTAAGGTTTCATAACGGTATTTCGCTGCAGCGATATCCGTAGTGGTATAAAGGAAACCGCCATCTTTCTTCTGAACGATAACGCCCATTGCTTCGCCTTCTTTATTCTTGAATTCATCAAGATAAACTACTAATGCCCCTTCATCTTCAACTGCTAAACCTTGTTTTTTCAGATCTTCAACGATAGCAGGTAACATTGGGTTATAAAGACTTTCACCCATCACATCTTTTTCGGTTAAGGTTACATTTAAGCGATCATAGTTGCGTTGATTTTGTTGCATGGTGATATCGACTAATTTTTTCCACATCGTGCGGCAATATTCATCTCCACCTTGCAATTTAACTACATAGTTACGCGCTTTTTCAGCGAACGCTTCATCTTCATCATAGTGTTTTTTTGCTTCACGATAGAACGCTTCAAGATCTTGAAGTTCCATTTCGCTTGCATGCTCATTTTCCATTTTTTCAAGATAAGCAATAAGCATACCGAATTGCGTCCCCCAGTCACCCACGTGGTTCGCACGAATAACGTTGTGACCTAAAAATTCAAGGGTACGAACAACAGCATCACCGATGATGGTAGAGCGTAAATGACCTACGTGCATTTCTTTCGCAACGTTTGGTGAAGAATAATCAATCACAATGGTTTGTTTTTCATTTGCGCTTACACCAAGATTTTGATCTTTTAATGCAGCAGAAACATTATTCGCTAACCAAGTTGGATTTAAGAAAATATTGATAAAACCTGGGCCGGCTATTTCAGTTTTTTCAGCAACATCAGAAAGGTCAGCATGTTCTAATACTTTTTGTGCAAATTCACGTGGATTTAAACCTAGCTTTTTAGCAGCAGCCATGATGCCGTTTGCTTGGTAGTCACCAAATTGGGGTTTACCAGATTGACGAATAAGCGCATCACATTGTTCATCTGCGCCAGCAGCAATCATCGCTTGTTTAATTTTATCGGATAAAATAGATTGAATATTCACGGTTTTTCCTAATCTTGAAATTGAATAATGAAAATAATCGGCTATGATACCGTTGTTTATAGATTTCTCAAAGTAAGAGCAGGAGAAAATGTTAAATTTAATGGAAAAATCGACCGCACTTTATCAAGAATTGCCTTTATTTCAGGAAAAAATTCAGCAATTAGCTTCCGTCATGAAAGTGAATTTGAATGATTTCCAAATTGATCATTTAGCTTTAAGAGCAAATAGTGAAGAAAAAGCAAAAAATTGGCTGACAGAGTTATTAAAGTGCGGTAGAATTTTAAGCGATAATATCGTCAATGGGCGTCCTATCTATTTGATTGAATTAGATGAGCCAGTTGATTTCATTGGTCAGCCTGTCGATGTTATTGAATTACCGTTTCCTAAAAATAAACAATATCCCCAAGAAACTTGGGAACATATTGAAATTGTAATGCCGTTTTTATCTCATGAATCTGTTGAGGATTGGGTTAATCGGATTTGCAAGACATTTTTATGGAAGGAACTAACTCAATTAACCATGAAGGTGAGCGAACCTAAGGTAGAAGGGGAGCAATTGCCCAATCCATCAATTGCAGTGAGTTTTGTTGATAAAACAGAAAATCATGTTTGCATAAAGGTTCATCCTTATACAATAAAGAAAATACTCGAGGTTTAGTGTAATGAAAAAAATTACCTTAGCATTAACTGTCTTATTAAGTTTAGGTTTATCAGCTTGTTCATCTCAATCACAAAAAGATGAAAGCGCTTATAAAGGTCAAGTTATTTTCACAGAATTACAAGGTGATGATGTAAAATTAACTGTTCGTAAAAACGACTGCTCATACAAACAAGAAGGTGAAACCGAAGTTATCGTTCACAAATACGATTCAACTTTAGTGACTGGTGCTTGTGTGAAAGTATTTGATAACGGTCAAGGCGCGAAAAACGTTTCTACTTGGTCTCCAAGAAACCCAATCTAATTAATTTTTAGAAGGTTAGTTTTATTATGAAAAAAGTAACAGCAGCATTAGCACTTATGATGTCTGTTGGTTTAACTGGTTGTGCAAACACTGACATTTTTAGCGGTGATGTTTATACAGCTAGTCAAGCAAAAGAAGCTCGTTCAATTAGCTATGGTACAATCGTATCAGTTCGTCCAGTTAAAATCCAAGCTGATAACAATGGTGTAATTGGTTCTGTTGGTGGCGGTGCTTTAGGTGGTATTGCCGGTGGTACAATTGGCGGTGGTACAGGTCAAGCTATTGCAACTGTTGTTGGTGCGATTGGTGGTGCCATTGTAGGTAGCAAAATTGAAGAAAAAATGAGCCAGGTTAATGGTGCAGAGATTGTTATCAGAAAAGATAACAGAGAAGAAATCGTTGTGGTTCAAAAAGCAGATCCAAGCTTCCAAGCAGGTCGTCGCGTAAGAATCGTTGGCGGTTCATCATTAAATGTTTCTGTTATTAGCTAACTAAACGAAAAATAGAAAAAAGCGAGCCATTAGGTTCGCTTTTTTTTATGCTTAAAATCAAAAGAAAGTGCGGTTGTTTTTGCTTGAAAGTCAAAAATATGATAAAACTATCAATCGTTATTTCACATCGACAATAGGAAGCAAAATGTCAAATTTACAACAAATTATTGAAGCAGCATTTGAAAAACGTGCAGAAATCACGCCTAAAACAGTTGACGCACAAACTCGTGCAGCAATCGAAGAAGTGATCGAAGGACTAGATAGCGGTAAATACCGTGTTGCAGAAAAAATTGATGGTGAATGGGTGACTCACCAATGGTTGAAAAAAGCAGTATTATTATCTTTCCGTATCAATGATAACCAAATAATTGATGGCGCAGAAACCAAATACTATGACAAAGTGGCATTGAAGTTTGCTGACTATACCGAAGAGCGTTTTGCTCAAGAAGGTTTCCGTGTCGTACCTTCTGCAACAGTACGTAAAGGCGCATACATTTCTAAAAACTGTGTATTAATGCCATCTTATGTAAATATCGGTGCATATGTGGGTGAAGGTACCATGGTTGATACATGGGCAACTGTTGGTTCATGTGCACAAATTGGTAAAAACGTACACTTATCTGGTGGTGTAGGTATCGGTGGTGTGTTAGAGCCATTACAAGCAAACCCAACCATTATCGGTGATAACTGTTTCATCGGTGCGCGTTCTGAAGTCGTTGAAGGTGTGATTGTGGAAGATGGTTGTGTGATCTCTATGGGCGTATTCATTGGTCAATCAACGAAGATCTACGATCGTGAAACTGGTGAAATATTCTATGGTCGTGTACCAGCTGGCTCTGTAGTGGTTTCAGGTAGCCTTCCATCTAAATGTGGTAAATACAGCTTATACTGTGCAGTGATCGTGAAAAAAGTTGATGCAAAAACTTTAGGTAAAGTAGGTATCAACGAATTATTACGTTCTATTGAAGAGTAATTAAAATCCTATAAAAAAATGACCGCACTTTATATAACAAAGTGCGGTCATTTTCTTTTGTAAATTAGCGAATTATTTTTTTCTTGCTAACATTGTCGCAAATTTTAATTTAATGCGATTGCCGTTTTCATCGGTTTTATGTAATTCGCCCATATTTTCGTTATATTCTAAGAATTCCCAATCTTTGTAATATTCTTTTAATTCACCTTCAGAGAATGTAAATGAGAAGGCTAATGGACAAGGCACTTCAGGAGTGGACATGGCTGCTACAATTAAGTTATAACCACCAGGATTGGTGTGTTCTTGCATATTCTTAATAATAGCTGGAATTCGCTCACGATTTAAGAACATAAATACCACGGTAGATAAAATGAAGTCGTAGTTTTCTTGAATATTGGCGGTGTTAATATCATAAACAGCGGTCTTAATATTCAAATTTTCTTTATCTTTGGTTTCGTTTAAGAAGGCGATACTGTTTTCGTTGTGATCCCAAGAGGTTACATCATAGCCTTTTAAACTTAAATAAAGCGAATTACGACCTTGTCCGCAGCCTAAATCTAGCACTTTACAAGGCTTGATAATTTTAGCTGCATCAACCACATCACCATGCGTTGCAGTCATATTATATTTTTTGCTGAAGTAATCTTCTTTTGTGCAATAGAAACCAAGCGTACATTCTAAGTCATCAGAAAGGGCTTCAACTCGGTGCCAGGCTTGTGGCTCAATAAATGGAATATCACTTTCTGGGGTGAAAATATGTTCAGCAATGACATCGCCATTTTCGGTTAGCTCATAAAACTTAAGTTTACCTTTTAATACCGTAAGTTTGCCCCAAGTTCCCACTTTGGTATTGTGTTTTTCTTGGAACATTTTCGGTAATTTATCTTTTGTCCAAACCGGCATTTGTTTATAGCAGATAAGTTCGTTTGTCATAATGAATTCCTTTAATTTACATGATTAATAGCTGATTGACATGGTAGGGTATTTGGTTTCGTTTGGCAATAAAAAAGGCGACCTAAGTCGCCTAAATAGTAAATTATTTTACTTGCATACCGGCAGTGACACCGCTATCAGCTGAAAGTAAGAATAAATCACCTCCGCCAGTACCAGCAGAAAGAATCATCCCTTCCGATACGCCGAATTTCATTTTACGAGGTGCCAGGTTTGCAACCACAATAACAAAACGACCTTCTAATTCTTCAGGTTTGTTGTAAGCTGCTTTAATGCCAGAGAACACTTGGCGAGTATGGTCACCTAAATCTAATTCAAAGCGCAAGAGTTTGTTTGATTCTGGTACTGCTTCGCATTTCAGTACTTTTGCCACACGCATATCAATTTTAGCAAAATCGTCAATGGTAATGGTGTCAGCAATAGGTTCGACATTTGAAAGTGCGGTCGCTTTTGCCGCTGTTTTTTCTGTCGCTTTGTTTGCTTCAGCAAAAAGAGCTTTAGTTTCTTCTACTACTGCATCAATTTGTTTTTTCTCTAAACGAGAGAAAAGCGCTTTAAATGGGGTTAATTGATGACCTAATAATGGCTGAGCAATATTATCCCAAGTAAGCTCTGTTTGTAAGAACGCTTCTGCACGTTCAGCCAGTTTTGGAAGAACCGGTTTTAAGTAAGACATTAATACACGGAAAAGCTCGATGCCCATTGAGCAAACCGCTTGTAATTCGGCATCTTTACCTTCTGCTTTCGCAATTACCCAAGGGGCTTTTTCATCAATATATTTATTGGCTTTATCGGTTAATGCCATGATTTCACGAATCGCCTTGTTGTATTCGCGGCTTTCATAATAAGCAGCAATTTGTTCAGCTTGTGCAGTGAATTTAGCGAAAAGTGCTTCGTCTTCTAATTTATCTGCTAATTTGCCCTCAAAGCGTTTTGCGATAAAGCCTGCATTACGAGAAGCTAAATTGACTAATTTATTAACGATATCCGTATTGACACGTTGAACGAAATCTTCCAAGTTGAAATCAAGATCTTCGATGCGATCGTTTAACTTCGCTGCGTAGTAATAGCGCAAACATTCTGGATCGATGTGATTTAAATAGGTGCTGGCTTGGATAAATGTACCGCGTGATTTCGACATTTTGGCGCCATCTACGGTGACATAACCGTGAGCAAACACATTGGTTGGTTTGCGGTATTTGCTCCCTTCTAACATTGCTGGCCAGAATAGGCTGTGGAAATATACGATATCTTTACCGATAAAGTGATAAAGTTCTGCATCGCTGTTTTCTCCCCAGAATTCATTAAAATCAATGCCTTCACGATCGCAGAGATTTTTGAAAGAAGCCATGTAGCCGATTGGTGCATCCAACCAAACATAGAAGAATTTATCTTTTGTACCTGGAATTTCAAAACCAAAATAAGGTGCATCACGAGAGATATCCCATTGTTGTAAGCCACTTTCAAACCATTCTTGCATTTTGTTTGCAATTTCAGGTTGAAGTGAGCCTGAGCGAGTCCATTCTTTTAACATGTCTTCAAAAGCGGGTAAGTCAAAGAAGAAATGTTCAGATTCTTTGACGATTGGTGTTGCACCTGATACTGCAGAACGTGGATTAATTAAATCCATGGGGCTATAAGTGGAAGCACAAACCTCACAGTTATCGCCGTATTGATCTTCTGCTTTACATTTCGGGCAAGTCCCTTTGACGAAACGATCCGGTAAGAACATATTCTTTTCAGGATCGAATAATTGAGAAATGACTTTGGTTTTAATGAAGCCTTTCGCTTTTAACTTATTGTAAATCTCAGCGGTGATCTGTTTATTTTCTTCACTGTGAGTAGAGTAATAATTATCAAAACTAATATTAAAACCTGCAAAATCACGTACGTGATCGGCTTTTGCTTTTGCGATTAGTTCTTCTGGTGTAATACCTAATTTATCGGCATTAAGCATAATTGGTGTGCCGTGCGCATCATCAGCACAGACAAAATGAATTTTATTGCCACGCATACGTTGGAAACGTACCCAGATATCCGCTTGAATGTGTTCTAACATATGGCCTAAATGAATGGCGCCATTTGCATAAGGTAATGCACAAGTGACTAAAATTTTACGAGGTTGAGTTGTCATTATTTTTCTCTTATTCTTTTTGCAAAAATTGCGAGTATGTTACCCGATTAGTGCGATTTTTTCTAGTTTAGTTATACTTTTAGCTTAACATTTGAGGTGTAAAAAGGGTAAAATATCCCTGACAAATTTACTCTACTACCTACTACTATTAAAGGAATATTATGGCAACTGCTTTTTCTGAAAATTTAACGGCAGAACAACAATCTCAAGTTCTGCAAGTTTTCCAACAATTCCAACATCCAAGTTTGCAAAAAGACTTAATCGCATTAAATACTTTGAAGAAAGTAGAAAAAGGCGGTGACGTATTACGCATTGAATTACAATTGCCTTTTGCATGGAACACTGGTGTGGAGCAAGTGAAACAGCAACTTTCTGATGCGTTATTAAAAGCAACAGATAGCAAAGAAATCAAATGGGTGGTGAATTATCAAATCGCTACTTTAAAACGTGCGAATAATCAACCCGCTGTAAAAGGTGTGAAGAACATCATTGCAGTGACTTCGGGTAAAGGCGGGGTAGGTAAATCCTCTGTTTCAGTGAACCTTGCACTTGCTTTACAAGCTCAGGGTGCTCGCGTGGGGATTTTAGATGCGGATATTTATGGGCCATCTGTTCCGCATATGTTAGGCGCCCCACATCAACGCCCAACTTCACCAGATAACCAACATATCACCCCGATTAAAGCACATGGGTTATCTGCAAACTCGATCGGTTTCTTAATGGATGAAGATAATGCAACCATTTGGCGTGGTCCAATGGCAAGTAGTGCATTAAGTCAGCTTTTAAATGAAACATTATGGGATAGCTTAGATTACTTAGTGATCGATATGCCACCGGGTACAGGTGATATCCAATTAACACTTTCACAACAAATCCCTGTAACGGGTGCGGTAGTGGTCACAACACCACAAGACATCGCGTTATTAGATGCGGTGAAAGGTGTATCGATGTTTGAACGTGTGTCTGTACCAGTGTTAGGTATTGTGGAAAATATGTCTATGCATATTTGTAGCAACTGTGGACACCACGAAGCAATTTTTGGCACTGGTGGTGCAGAAAAAATGGCACAAAAATACAATGTGAAAGTATTAGGTCAGTTACCGTTGAATATCCAAGTTCGTCAAGATTTGGATGCAGGTAAACCAACTGTAGTTGCTGCACCAGACAGTGAAATTGCGAAATCTTTCTTAGATTTAGCGGAGAAAGTGTCAACTGAGCTTTACTGGCAAGGTTCTGTGATTCCAAGCGAGATTTTATTCCGCGAAGTGAAATAATCACAAAAACATCATAAAAAAGTAACCGCACTTTAGGTCATCCAAAGTGCGGTTATTTTTTTAGCGAAATTTACTTATTTTAAATGATCTGCATCATTCATTTTCTCAACGCGAAAACCGTTCTCATCGTCATAATGTACAACACTAATTGAGGTATTGATTAGTGATACCGATTTATCTTCATCGCGGTGATTTTGCCAGGTTGCGCCGTTTAATAAGGCAAGCAATAAACGTAGAGTATGACCATGCGACACAATAAGAATATTACCTTGATTATGAATCTTAATAATATCGTGCAATGCTTTCATGGCGCGTTCACCCAATTGTTCGAAGGTTTCTCCACCGTTTACTTGAGCTTTGTAATTGGCGGGATCTTTAATGAGTTGTTTAAATTCAGGGTGTTCTCTTAACGTATCAACAACTTTACCTTCCCAAGAACCAAAATACTGTTCGTTTAAACCTTGGTGATGGAAAAGGGGAATATCACGTTCACCAATAATATGAGAGGCGGTCGCGATAGTGCGGTTTAATACGCTGGAATAAGCGGCAACAAAAGGAATGTTATTAAGTGCCACACCTGTTTTTTTTGCACCATTAATGCCTTCTTCGGTTAAAGGGGAATCGCCATGACCTTGCATTAAACCTTCTGTATTCCAAACGGTTTTACCGTGGCGAATGAAATAAAAAGTCAGTTGTTTTTTCATTTTTCATGTCCATGAAAAAGATTAAGGAAGCCGAAACTTCCTTAATCATGATTTTAACGGGAGTAATAACCTGCCATTGAACTATATACGGCATTTTCTGCTTGAATGATGTTGTATTTCGCATTCAAGATAGAAAGTTGAGAGCTTTTCTCTGTGTTTGCTGCTGCAAGCCATTCCCGTAATTCAGATACCCCAGCATTGTAACGATCTCGATAGTATTTAGTGATACGTTGGTTATAACTGTGAGTTTTTTGCAAGTTGGCAAAGGCACTTTGTGCTTGTATGTAGGCAAAGTAGTTGGTATCTACATCATTCAAGGCTTTAGTGATGCTTTGCTCATAGTTTAAACGTGCGGTTTCATAATCTGCTTCAGAGATTTTCACGTTCCATTTTACGGTATTCCAGTTGAGGAATGGTAGGCTAATGCCGATTAAACCTGTACCAACTGGATTGTGCAATGCATTACCGACTTTAGTACCACTTGATGTTAAGCTTCCGCCTAAAGTGACTTCAGGAAACCAGCCTTTTTCAGTTGCTTTGGCATTTTTGAATGCACTGCTTAAGCGATATTGATAGCCTTTCACATCAGGGCGATTCGCAATCACAGAAACGGGCACATTTAAATTTACGCCCACATTTTTTACATTAAGAATGTGTGGGAAGTTGATATTTAATGCTTCTTCCGGTTTTAAGTTCAGTAAGTTACGTAAAGTTTGTTCTGCTGTTTTACGCTGTGTTTGATAATTGATCAAGTTATTACGTGCGTTCAATACTGCTTGTTGCGCTTGATCTACACTTGCGCTGTCTGCAACACCTTGAGATAAACGACGTTGCATAATGCTACTAATGTCGTTGTAGTATTTAATGCTTTCTTGCGTCGTGCTGATCGCATCATTCAAGTAGGCAATTTGATAATAGGTTGTCACAACAGAGTTGATGAGTGAAAGTTTCGTTGCTTCTAAATCTTCAGCTGTTGCTTTGTGTGACCATTCTGCGGCATCTGCAGTATCTGCTAAACGTTGCCATAGATCTAACGTATAACTCACATTTAATGCACCTTGATGGCTTACTGCTGAGCTGCCACCTGTTTTCACATTTTTACTTGCAGAAGATTGGGTTGAACCGCTAAATGCCGGAATTAAATTCGCGCCTGCAAGGTTTGCATTATATAGAGCACGGTTTACGGCAACAGACGCTTTGGCTAAATCTTTGTTATTTACTAATGCTTGTTCTACCACACGATTTAATTGTGAATCATTGTAAAGCGCCCACCAGTTTTCTTTTACATTAAATTGTTTGGTGATTTCCGCATAATTTTGGTAATCCTGCTGGCTCGCTTTATAAGAATCGCCGATATTAGCACAACCTGCTAGAGCAGTTGCCATTGCAATTGCTAAGGTTAATTTTTTCATTTTTAACATGGATTTTTCCTTTCTTTTTCAATTAAAGTGCGGTCAAAAATTAGTAAGAATTTTAACCGCACTTTTGTGTTTTACAAAATTTCTTTACTCTCGAGCAAGCGCTGTAATTGGATCTAATTGTGCTGCGCGTTTTGCCGGCATATAACCGAAGATCACACCAATCAAGGTTGAGAAGACCACTGCTGCAACAATTGAGCCAGTTGAGAATACCATCGTAAAGTTAGTCATAAATACGTTAAATAGCAGACCGATTAAGCCAGAAAGCAGAATACCCGTCAAGCCGCCAATTAAACAAATCAGAACGGCTTCAATTAAAAATTGTTGCAGAATATTAAATTGTCTCGCGCCAATAGCCATGCGCACACCAATCTCTTTAGTTCGCTCTGTTACGGAAACCAACATAATATTCATCACCCCAATCCCACCAACGATTAATGAAATAAAGGCGATAGAGGAAATGAGCAATTTCATCGTGCCTGTTGTGCTTTCAATGGTTTGTTTAATGGTATCGCTATTCATGATGAAGAAATCTTTTTTACCATGACGCATGGTGAGCAATTCAGTAATTCCTTTTTCAGCAACAGTCGTATTCACGGAATCATCTACTTTTACGGTAATCGAGCCAATTTTTTTACTGCCCGAAATACGATTCATCACAGTGGTGTAAGGGGCATAGAGATTGAGTGAACTGCTTGCACCGCCCATTTGTTTATCAGATACCACGCCAATAATACGTAATGGACGTTTATTAAACATCACGATTTTGCCGATAGGATTTTCATCAGGGAAAATCGACTTTTTCGCACTTTCATCGATTAAGGCAACTTGATTGTTATCAGCCACATCTTGAGCTGAAAATAAATTGCCTGATTTTAGTTTTAAACCATCTACATCAAAATATTGTTCGCCCACACCTTTTAAGCTGGTCGAGGAGAAAGTCTGGTTACCATAAATTAATGTGCCACTTGATGAGCTATTTGGCGTGACGCTTTGTACATAGCTTTGTTGGTTTAAGGCAGTGGCATCATTAATCGTAAGATTTTGCATTTGTTCAGCACGACGATCACCAAAACCTGTACCATTAAAAATCGTTATGGTGCTAGTCCCAATTCCTCGAATATTTTCCAAGATTTTTTGCTGTGAACCATTTCCCAATGCCACGACAGAAACCACAGATGTAATCCCGATAATAATCCCGAGCATGGTTAAAAGAGAACGCATTTTGTGGGCAATAATCGCACTCACCGACATACGAAAGGCTTCAACAAATTGATCTTTGCTGAACCCAAAGTGCGGTTTAGATTTGGTTGGATTTTCGACCGCACTTTTTACCGATTCTTTTTGCGTATCACCAATGATTTCGCCATCTTTAATTTCAATCACGCGATTCGCACTAGCGGCAATTTCTCGGTCGTGGGTTACCATAATAATAGTGTGGCCTTCTGCGTGTAATTGACGCAGAATTTCCATCACATTTTGACCGCTTTGTGAATCCAATGCACCAGTGGGTTCATCGGCTAAAATAATTTCACCGCCATTCATCAATGCACGCGCAATACTCACACGTTGTTGCTGACCACCAGAAAGTTGGCTTGGTTTATTTTGCCATTTATCACCTAAACCTAATTTTTCTAAAAGTTGTTTTGCACGAGAAAGACGTTTTTCTTGTGACATTCCTGCATAAATAGCAGGCAAGGCGACGTTTTCTGCTGCGGTCAAGCTCGATAATAAGTTATAGCGTTGGAAAATAAAGCCGAATTTTTGGCTACGTAAATCTGAAAGCTGATCTTTGCTTAATTCAATGGTTTCTTTACCATTGATTTTGTAAGAGCCACTGGTTGCCGTATCCAAGCATCCGATGATATTCATCAAGGTCGATTTACCCGAACCCGATTGCCCAATAATCGCGACGAAATCGCCTTTTTCAATATTTAAAGAGACATTCTTCAAAATATGAACACGATTTTCGCTTTCACCGAAGTAACGGTTGAGATCCTTAATTTCAATAATATTCATTAATTTTCTACCGCACTTTTAGAACATTCTTGGACCACGAGACATAGAGCCAACTTGTTCACCATTCGCAACTTGCGACACGATGACTTTTTCACCTTCGTTTAAACCCGATTTGATTTCAGTTTTGAAATCATTTTGAACGCCGATTTCAACTTCACGCGGTTCAGGTTGATTTTTATCATTCAATACATTCACAAAGCTTTTGCCATCACGTTTTTGAATAGCCATATTGGAAACTAATAAGACATCTTTTGCGTTGGCAATTTTGATATTGTTTTCTGTCGTCATTCCGATGCGTAAAATACGATCAGGGTTATCAATCAAAACATTGGCGTAATAGTAGATCGCACGGGTCGTTGAGTTGCTACTTGAACTTATCGAAGATGATGTTGAAGAACTATCACTTGTCGTGGTATTGGCTGGATCAACAGAATCAATAACGGAGTGATACACGGTTTGGCTATCTGATAAAATAGTAAAACTCACTTCTTGGCCGGCTTTGACTTTGGTAATGTCACCTTCCGAAATCTCAGGTTTAATTTTCATTTTGCTTAAATCAGCAATGGTTACAATTGTTGGCGTCGTTTGGTTGGCATTAACGGTTTGACCTTCTGAAACTGGCACAGAAATAACGGTACCGTCCATTGGGGCGGTGATTTTGGTGTAACCCACATTGGTTTCTGCGGTATTCACTTCAATTTCTGCTTGCTTGATATTGGCTTCAACAGCTTCCATTTCAGCTTTCGCATTATCAAGTGTGCTTTTTGCGGTATTCACACTATCCAAAGAGGTGGCTTTTTGAGTATAAAGTTTTGATAAGCGGTTATAGCTTGAAAGGGCAACATCGTAAGCGGTTTTCTTCGCTTTTAATTGTGCTTGATAGCTAACCAATGCCGCTTTTTTGGTATTTAAGGTATTAATTTGGGTTGTGGAATCAATATCTGCGATCATTTCTCCTTTCTTGATTTCTTGCCCTAACTTGACATAGAGTTTGGTGATTTTACCCGAAGCTTGGGCACCGACATCAACTTCATTCACGCTTTCAACTGAACCAGAAGCGACAACTGTTTTTTCAACATTGCCACGGGTAACTGATTCAGTCAGATAAGTCATTTCTTGTTTGCTATTGCTAGAGAAAAAATAATAAGCTGCACCGGCAGCGACGAGTAATCCGAGTAAAATAAAAAAGCGTTTTTTCATAAAGACTTTGTCATCCTAAATAAAAAAATGAACGTTTGTTCAGTAGAAGTGTATTCTAAAGGTAAACTTTTCAGTTTGCACGAAAAATCTTCAAATTAGACCTAAAAATCCTAAAAAATTCAGTGTTAATTCGATGAAAGTGCGGTTAGTTTTGGGATCAAATTCACAACGCCTGACTTTTCGTATAGAATGGGGAAATTATTTTCAATTTATTGAGAAATTTATGAGCAATACAGAACACACTCTAGAAAATGCGGAAAATACACGCACACACAATTTCATTACTCAAATTATTGATGAAGATTTAGCTTCGGGTAAACACAAAAGCATTCATACTCGTTTTCCACCTGAGCCGAACGGCTATTTGCATATCGGTCATGCCAAATCAATTTGCTTAAACTTCGGCTTAGCAAAAGAATATAATGGTTTATGTAACCTACGTTTTGATGATACCAACCCAGTGAAAGAAGACGTGGAATATGTGGATTCCATTAAAGCTGATGTGGAATGGTTAGGCTTTAAATGGGAAGGCGAACCGCGTTATGCGTCTGATTACTTCAATGCACTTTATGGCTATGCCATTGAGTTAATCGAAAAAGGTTTAGCCTATGTGGATGAACTTTCTCCAGATGAAATGCGTGAGTATCGTGGTACATTAACCGAGCCGGGCAAAAACAGTCCATATCGTGATCGCAGCGTAGAAGAAAATCTCGCGTTATTCGAAAGAATGAAAAACGGCGAATTTGCTGAAGGTACATTAAGTCTTCGTGCGAAAATTGACATGGCTTCACCATTTATGGTCATGCGTGATCCCGTGCTTTATCGTATTAAATTTGCCAGCCATCACCAAACTGGTGACAAATGGTGCATTTACCCAATGTACGATTTCACTCACTGTATCTCTGATGCGATTGAGCGTATTACACACTCTCTATGTACATTAGAGTTCCAAGACAACCGTCGTTTATATGACTGGGTGTTGGAAAATATTAGTATTGAACGTCCATTACCGCATCAATATGAATTTTCACGTTTGAATTTAGAAGGCACGTTAACATCTAAACGTAAATTATTAAAATTAGTGAATGAAGGTATTGTGGATGGTTGGAACGATCCGCGTATGCCAACAATTTCAGGTTTACGTCGTCGCGGTTATACACCAGTTTCATTACGTGAATTCTGCCGTCGTATTGGTGTGACTAAACAAGATAACGTCGTAGAGTATTCTGCACTTGAAGCCTGCATTCGTGAAGATTTAAACGAAAACGCACCACGCGCAATGGCGGTGATTGATCCTGTTCGTGTTGTGATTGAAAACTTTGAAGGCGAAGAAACCTTAACGGCCCCAAATCACCCGAATCGTCCTGAATTAGGTGAACGCCAATTACCGTTTACGAAAGAACTTTATATTGATCGCGCAGACTTCCGTGAAGAAGCAAACAAACAATATAAACGTTTAGTATTAGGTAAAGAAGTGCGTTTACGTAACGCCTACGTGATTAAAGCTGAAAGTGTCGAAAAAGATGCAAATGGTGAGATTACTACGATCTTCTGTACTTACGATCCTGAAACCTTAGGTAAAAATCCAGCTGATGGTCGTAAAGTGAAAGGGGTAATTCACTGGGTATCTGCAGTACATAATCACCCCGTGGAGTTCCGTTTATATGAACGTCTCTTCACCGTACCAAACCCAGGTGCAGCAGAAGAGATCGAAAGCGTGTTAAATCCAACCTCTTTAGTGGTGAAACACGGTTTTGTAGAACAAAGCCTTGCAAATGCAGAACCAGAAAAAGGTTACCAATTTGAACGCGAAGGTTATTTCTGTGCGGATAACAAAGACAGCCGCCCAGAGCACTTAGTGTTTAACTTAACCGTAAGCTTAAAAGAAGGCTTCTAATTCTAAACAACAAAGTGCGGTCAAAAATCACGTAAATTTTGACCGCACTTTTTTATTGGTTTCACTATGCAATTTGAATCTCATTTTTGGCAAACAAAATCGCTCCTTGAAATGACGGAATCCGAATGGGAAGCCCTATGTGATGGCTGCGGGAAATGCTGTTATCGGAAATATATTCAAGGGCGGGGCAAGCGTGAAAAACTCTATTACACGCGCATTGCTTGCAATCTATTAGATGTGGAAACAGGGAAGTGTCGTAATTATCCTGAACGTTTTAAAATCGAAAGTGATTGTACGAAATTAACCAAAAAGAATTTGCCTGATTTTGGTTGGCTGCCGAATACCTGTGCCTATCGTTTATTGTATGAAGGTAAACCTTTGCCCGAATGGCATCCCTTAATCAGCGGTGATCCTAATTCAGTGAAAAATGCAGGTATTTTAATTCCAGATGGCGTGCACGAAGAAGATGTCATTGATTGGTTTGAATTTGTCATTGAAACTGAATAATTTAAATTTCGTTGTTTTTTTATTCTCTTTAAACTTTGTTTTTTGATTTAGGTCACAATTTGCGAGATTGGCAATTGTATTTCAATTGTGCTTACTTATAATACTTATTAAGTATTATATAGATGTATCATTCGTTGTATGCAAATGTCCTTATCACTTAAACAATCTGCTAAAAAACTTGGCATTTCGTTTTCCCATTATGATATTGGTGGGCATTTGATTGATGCATCGCCAACCAGTATTGATTATTTTATCGAGCAGTTGCAATTTCCGCCGAATATTGGACAAAATCAGCCGTTCCAACATGTCATATGTGCCTTTGAAAATGAACCCATTCATGGTGATTTAATCGCGTTTTCTTCTCCTCCTGATGCTTCTTTGCGTTATCAATTGCTCGACGAGCAAAACCAAATTCAGTTTGAAAAAACCATTCCATATTCAACCGCACTTTCATTCATTGCCTGCTTTGTCTTTTATCTATCATCGTTTAATGCTTTTTGTCGCTCAACAAACGAGAAAATACAATCGGTTGTAAATAATCAAGCTTGCAAAGCATAAAGGAGTATGTCATGACGAAATTAGTCGCTCAATCAGTAATTAATTCATTTTTTGATGGCAAACATGCCGATCCTTTTGCTGTATTAGGCATGCATGAAACTCACAATGGTATTGAGATTCGTGCTTTATTACCCGATGCAGATAAAGTCGAAGTGATTGATAAAGAAAGTCAATCCATCGTTGTTGAACTAGAAAAACTGGATGACCGCGGATTTTTTGCTGCTATTGTGCCAGAGATTCACCATTTCTTTACCTACCAATTAAAAGTGTATTGGGGCGTAGAAGCCCAAATTATTGAAGATCCGTACCGTTTCCATCCGATGATTAATGACTTGGATCAATGGCTATTGGCGGAAGGTTCGTTATTGCGTCCTTATGAAGTATTAGGTGCACATTTTACTGAATGTGACAGTGTACCGGGCGTAAATTTCCGTGTATGGGCGCCAAATGCGAAACGCGTTTCATTGGTGGGTGATTTCAACTATTGGGACGGTCGTCGTCATCCGATGCGTTTTCATCCAGCAAGTGGGGTGTGGGAATTATTCTTACCCAAAGCTAGCTTGGGTCAACGTTATAAATTTGAGTTGATTGATTGCAATGGCAACCTTCGTTTAAAAGCTGACCCTTATGCATTTAGATCTGAATTACGTCCGGATACCGCATCAGAAATCAGTATGTTGCTGGATGTAGTCGAAATGACGGAGCAACGTCGTAAAGCGAACCAACGCAACCAACCCATTTCGATTTATGAAGTACATTTGGGATCATGGCGTCGTAATTTAGAGAATAATTTCTGGCTTGATTATGATCAAATTGCCGATGAGCTCATTCCTTATGTTAAACATATGGGCTTTACGCATATTGAGTTTTTGCCACTCTCCGAATTCCCATTCGATGGATCTTGGGGGTATCAACCGATTGGTTTGTATTCTCCAACGAGTCGTTTTGGTACACCAGAAGGCTTTAAACGCTTAGTCGAAAAAGCCCACAATGCAGGCATTAATGTGATTTTAGACTGGGTGCCAGGGCATTTCCCTAGTGATACACACGGTTTAGTGGCATTTGATGGTACAGCCTTATATGAACATGCTGACCCACGTGAAGGCTATCATCAAGACTGGAATACCTTAATTTATAACTATGGTCGTAATGAAGTGAGAAACTTCTTATCCAGTAATGCACTGTATTGGCTTGAGCGATTTGGTGTAGATGGTATCCGTGTAGATGCGGTCGCATCAATGATTTATCGCGATTATAGCCGAGCTGAAGGCGAATGGATTCCGAATCAATATGGCGGTCGTGAAAACTTAGAAGCCATTGAATTCTTAAAACATACCAACTGGAAAATCCATTCTGAAGTGTCTGGCGCGATTTCGATTGCGGAAGAATCCACTTCTTTCGGTGGCGTAACCCATCCGACAGAAAACGGTGGTCTTGGATTTAATTTTAAATGGAACATGGGCTGGATGAATGACACCCTAAGTTATATGAAACTCGATCCCGTTTATCGTCGTTATCATCACGACAAAATGACCTTCGGAATGATTTATCAATACAGCGAGAACTTTGTGTTACCGCTTTCTCATGATGAAGTCGTACATGGAAAATGTTCGTTACTCGGCAAAATGCCGGGCGATACATGGCAAAAATTCGCTAATTTACGTGCCTATTACGGTTATATGTGGGGCTATCCAGGCAAGAAATTATTATTCATGGGGAATGAATTTGCTCAAGGTCGTGAATGGAATTATGAAGAAAGTTTGGATTGGTTCTTACTTGACGAAAACCATGGTGGCTTATGGCATAAAGGCGTATTGCAATTAGTCAAAGATTTGAACGGAATTTATCAAAAAAATGCACCGCTCTTTGAATTAGACGGTGAACCGGAAGGCTTTGATTGGTTAGTGGTAGATGATGCGGAAAATTCAGTCTTTGCTTTTGAACGTAAAAGCACTGATGGTGAACGCATTATCGTGATCAGTAACTTCACACCTGTGCCACGAGAAGGCTATCGCATTGGGGTCAATACAGCAGGTGAATACGAAGAAATTTTGAATACTGACTCAATGTATTATCAAGGTTCAAACGTAGGTAATTTTGGCTTGGTAGAAAGTGAAGAAATTGCAAGTCACGGACGTGAAAATTCGATTAGCGTGACCATTCCGCCACTCGCAACGATCTATTTAAAATATAAAGTATAACAATAGCGAAGAACACGATGTTTAGTATTTATAACAATGGCAAACCTTCCCCAATGGGATATTCTCAAACGCGGGAAAACGGCCTAAAAATTTCGAATTTTGCGCTGTTTTCTAGTGCGGCGGATGCTGTTGAACTTTGCTTGTTCCGTGATGGCAAAGAAAGCTGTTTTGCCATGAGTAGAACCGATAATATTTGGCATGTGGCAATTGAAGGCGTTGAGTTAAATGATGAGTATGCGTTCAGAATTACAGGCAAAAATGACCGCACTTTAGCCAATCCGCAAAAGTTAATGCTTGATCCTTATGCGAAAGCGGTCACTCATAAACCGGATTTAAGTTCATTAGAAGCCCGTTCAATTTTCTTGTTAAATGATGAACGAGATAATGCCGCCGTTGCACCTAAAGGTCGCATTGTGGATGAGTATTTTGATTGGTCAGGAGATTGCAAGCCCTCTATTCCTTGGGCTCAAACCATTGTGTATGAATTAAATGTTAAAGGATTTAGCCAATTAAATTCCCGTATTCCAGAAAATATCCGTGGTACTTATGCGGCGTTGGCTCACCCCGAAAACATTGCGTACTTTAAATCATTGGGTATTACCAGCCTTGAATTGCTCCCAGTGAATTTCTTCATTGATGAACCACATTTGCAAGAAAAAGGATTACGCAATTATTGGGGCTATAACCCATTAGCCATATTTGCTTTAGAACCAAGTTACGCAGCTGATCAAAAACACCCGTTGAACGAGTTTAAGAGCATGGTGAAAGCCTTGCATCAAGCGGGCATTGAAGTGATTTTAGATGTGGTGTTTAACCATACGGCTGAATCCGAAAAATCATTTCCGACATTTTGCCAGCGTGGCATTGATGACAAAACCTATTACTGGCAAAACGAACATGGCGACTACATTAACTGGACAGGTTGCGGCAATATGCTCAATCTTGCCAATGATGTCACTCGCAAATGGGTATTAGATTGTTTACGTTACTGGGTAACAGAATGCCATGTGGATGGTTTCCGTTTTGATTTAGCCACGGTGCTGGGGCGTGAAACGCCTGATTTCAATCCAAATGCACAATTGTTTGCGGAAATGGAACAGGATGACGTTCTACAACAAATTAAATTAATTGCAGAACCTTGGGATATAGGCTATTACGGTTACCAAGTCGGTTATTTCCCAGCCTATTTTTCTCAATGGAATGATCGTTTTCGTGATGATATGTGCCGTTTTTGGCTATGGCAAAGTGGCGAGGTGGGGGCCTTTGCAGAACGTTTTGCTGGCTCTAGCGATATTTTTAAACGAGAAGGACGATTACCACATGGTAGCTTGAATTTTATTACTGCCCATGATGGTTTTACATTACGAGATTTAGTGAGCTATAACCATAAACACAATGACGCTAACGGTGAAGAGAACCGTGACGGACGCAATGAAAATTATAGCTACAATCATGGCATAGAAGGTTCTCAACTGGATTTAGCTGATGAATGTCAAAGCGCGGTCGAAAAACGCCGTGTTTTATCGGAAAAAGCTTTATTAGGCTCGTTACTATTATCAAATGGTGTACCGATGCTGCTCGCTGGAGATGAGTTTGGTAACACCCAATATGGTAATAACAATGGCTATTGCCAAGATAACGAAATCACATGGTTAAAGTGGGATAATTTTAACCAAACCTTATTTGACTTCACTAAGCAAACGATTGTATTGCGAAAAAAAATTCAAAGTTTACAACAGGGGGCTTGGTGGTCGGATGAAAATGTCGAGTGGTTGAATACTGGGGGCAACCCTATGACCCTAGACGATTGGCATAATCGGGAAAGCAAAGCCCTACAAGTTATGTTAGACGGCAAATATCTTTTCTTAATTAATGCAAAAACTGAACCGCAATCTTTTTATTTGCCAAAGGGTAAATGGAAAAAGATTGCCGAAACTGAAAATAGCGTGATTCAACAATGTGATGTGAGCGGTATAGCATTTGAAGTGTTGGAACATATGGATGATGAAAACGATGGAGTTTGTTATGAAAAGTGATCTTAATAAATATGAATTAGTTAAAGATACTTTAGTGCTTATTTTGGCTGGTGGTCGAGGTTCCCGTTTACATGAATTAACCGATAAACGTGCAAAACCTGCGTTATATTTTGGCGGTAATCGTCGCATTATTGATTTTGCGCTTTCCAATTGTATTAACTCAGGCCTGAATCGCATTGGTGTCGTGACCCAGTATGCCGCTCACTCTTTATTACGCCATTTACAAACAGGTTGGTCATTCTTACCGCAAGAGCGTGGTGAATTCGTTGATATGCTACCTGCCCGTCAACAAATTGATGATTCGACGTGGTACCGTGGTACAGCGGATGCGGTGTATCAAAATATGGCGATTATCCGTAATCACTATCGCCCAAAATACATTTTGATTCTTGCGGGCGACCATATTTATAAACAAGATTACAGTGTTATGTTGATGGATCACGTGAGAAGTGGAGCTAAATGTACAGTAGGCTGTATTGAAGTACCACGTTCTGAAGCCAGTGAATTTGGTGTCATGGCGGTAAACGAAAATCTTAAAGTGAAAGCCTTTGTTGAGAAACCAAAAGATCCACCATCAATGGTCGGTAAACCAGATATTTCATTAGCTTCCATGGGGATTTATGTCTTTGATGCAGAATATCTCTATAAAATGCTAGATAGAGAAGTAAACACACCTTGCACATCTCATGACTTTGGAAAAGATGTCTTGCCAAAATGCTTGGAAGAAGGCGTGCTTTATGCGCATCCATTCAGCCGTTCCTGTATGGGCCGTAACACTGAAGGTGAAATTTACTGGCGTGATGTGGGTACACTTGATAGTTTCTGGCAATCTAATATCGATTTGGTTTCAGAACATCCGCAATTAGATATTTATGATCAAAGCTGGCCAATTCGTGGTAATCCAGTACAGGCTTATCCATCTAAATTCTTCTATAAAAAAGCGAATGTCAAACCAGTGGATAACTCGCTTATCGGTGGTGGCTGTGTGATTACCGATGCATCTATTAGTAACTCGGTGTTGTTTGATAGAATCAAAATTGATGAAGACTCTTCAGTTGATCACTGCGTCGTGTTACCGCAAGTACAAATTGGTAAAAATTGTACATTGAAAGATTGTATTATTGATCGCCATTGTATTATTCCAGATGGTATGGAAATCGGTGTGGACAAAGCCCTAGACAGTAAACGTTTCCGTGTAAGTTCTACCGGTAAAGTTGTACTTGTAACCTCAACAATGTTGAAAAAATTGCAAGGCGAAGAAGTCACTAACGAAGAACATTTGGACTAAAGTGCGGTCAATTTTGACAGTGTTTTAAGTGAACTAAAAAGATTGTGCTGTTATCAATGACAGCACAATTTTAAGTATAAAAGGAAAATTATGAGAGTTTTACATGTTTGCTCGGAGCTGTATCCCTTACTCAAAACTGGCGGACTTGCCGATGTTTTAGGGGCGTTACCTTTTGCACAAAAAGAAATTGGTATTGATACACGTATTTTGTTGCCGGCTTATCCAAAAATTTCATCGGGTATTGAGAACACACATGTTGTGACAGAATTTGATAATTTTGCAGGCCATGTTGTATTACGTTATGGCGAATACAATGGCGTAGGAATTTATCTGATTGATGCGCCGCATCTCTATTGGCGAGAAGGGAACCCTTATCACGATACAGATTACAATGATTATGCCGATAACTATAAGCGTTTTGCTTTATTAGGCTGGGTGGGTGCCGAGCTTGCGACAGGCTTAGACAGTTGGTGGCGAGCAGAAGTGGTTCATGCTCATGATTGGCATGCGGGCTTAGCCGCTGCTTATCTCTTTAATAAAGGTCGCCCTGCAAAATCAGTATTTACAATTCATAACTTGGCTTATCAAGGACAATTTGCTCATCGCCATTTACATGAAATTGGATTGCCAGAAGGGATGTTCCATGTTGATGGTTTAGAGTTATTTGGCCAAATTTCATATTTGAAAGCAGGTCTCTATTATTCTGATATGGTCACAGCAGTGAGTCCAACTTATGCGAAAGAAATTACCACACCAGACTTTGCTTATGGCTTACAAGGCTTGCTAACGGGTTTACGTGAAGCAGGTAAGTTGGTGGGGATTTTAAATGGCGTAGATCAAGAAATTTGGCATCCAAGTTGTGATGCTTATATTCAGCATCACTACAAATTAAAATCCATCGCAGGCAAGAAGAAAAATAAAGCCGATTTACAAGCTTATTTTAATTTACCACAACAATCTGATGCACTCTTATTTGTGATGGTGACTCGCTTAACCGAACAAAAAGGCGTGGATTTATTGATTGCCACAGCGGATGAAATTGTTAAACAAGGCGGCCAATTAACCATTCTCGGTTCAGGTGCAAAACATTTGGAAGAGGGGATTTGCCAATTAGCACAACGTTACCCAGAAAATATTGCAGTAAAAATTGGTTATGATGAAGCACTTTCACATTTGATGGTTGCCGGTGGTGATGTCATTTTAGTACCAAGCCGTTTTGAGCCTTGTGGATTAACTCAATTGTATGGGTTGCAATATGGCACATTGCCGCTTGTTCGTGCGACAGGAGGATTAGCGGATACAGTCACAAACTGTACAAGTGAAACCATTGAAGCGAGTACCGCAACAGGCTTTGTATTCCAAAAAGCTGAAGCAGATGATTTACGAGGTGCTATCCAGCATGCTTTTACCTTGTGGCAAAAACAACGTGTTTGGGCGAGGATTCGTAATAATGCCATGGCACAGGATTTTAGTTGGAAAAATGCAGCCGCTCAGTATGAGCAGCTTTATTTAGGCATTTTAAACCAATAATTCTAAGGATTGTCCCTCTTCAAAATAATCGCCTTTGAAGAGGGGTTTTTATTGTTTTTTTCGTAAAAAAGCTTAAAATTTGTGCGATTTTTTATTGAGGTTTTACTTTCTATGATTATGGATAATTTTGATTCGCCATTTCTTTACAATCGACCAAGTCTTGATGTTGAAGGCGTGAAAAAAGCAATTGTTTATAAATTAATTTTCTTAATTGGTCGCTCGCCAAAAGAGGCGAGTCAACGTGACTGGCTCAATGCAACTCTCCATGCGGTGCGTGATTTAGTGACAGAAGGTTGGATTACGACTGCACGCCAATCTCGTGCAGAAGAAACTCGCCGTGTTTATTATCTTTCTATGGAATTTTTAATCGGCCGTACACTTTCTAATGCGATGATCGCAGAAGGCATTTATGATGTGGCACAAAAAGCTTTGGCTGAATTAAATGTTGATTTAGAAGAGATTATTGAAAAAGAAGTGGATCCTGGTTTAGGTAATGGTGGTTTAGGTCGTCTTGCTGCTTGCTTTATGGACTCACTGGCAACGTTAGCGATTCCAGCAATGGGGTACGGTATTCGCTATGAATACGGTATGTTCCGTCAAAAAATTGAAAATGGCCAACAAGTTGAGCGCCCTGATGATTGGTTAGAAAAAGGCGCACCTTGGGAATTTATGCGTCCATCAAAACGTTTCAGTATTGATTTTGGTGGTCATATTTATTTTGAAGGCAAAAAATGTATTTGGAATCCGGCTGAAAAAGTGACCGCACTTGCATACGACCAAATGATTCCTGGCTATAAAAATGATTCAGCATCAACCTTACGTTTATGGTCTGCGCATGGTGGTGAGGTGTTTGATTTAGCCGAGTTTAACCGTGGTGATCACTTAGCAGCAGTTGCAACGCGTTCAGCTAACCAAAACCTTTCTCGTGTCCTTTATCCAGATGATTCTACTTGGAATGGCCGTGAGTTGCGTTTACGTCAAGAGTACTTCTTAGTATCAGCGTCTTTACAAGATATTCTCCGTCGTCATTTAAGAACCCATGGTACATTGGATAATCTTGCTGATAAAGTGGCGATTCACTTGAATGATACCCACCCAGCATTAGCTATTCCTGAACTGATGCGTATTTTAATCGATTTACACGGTTACTCATGGCAAAACGCTTGGGATGTGACTCGTCGAATCTTCTCTTATACTTGCCATACTTTAATGTCAGAAGCATTAGAAACCTGGCCGGTAGAAATGATGGCGAAAATCTTACCTCGTCACTTACAAATGATTTTTGAAATCAATGATCATTTCCTTGAATATGTGAAAACTTATGTCACCACCGATATGGACTTTATCCGTCGCGTTTCACTTATCGAAGAAGGGTATCAACGTAAAGTGCGTATGGGATGGTTGTCCGTTGTTGGTTCTCATAAAGTGAACGGTGTTGCGGCAATTCACTCAGATCTTATGGTGACATCAACCTTTGCTGATTTTGCTCGTATCTATCCGGAACGTTTCACCAATGTAACAAACGGTGTGACCCCGCGTCGTTGGCTTGCTGTAGCGAACCCGAAATTAGCGGGTTTATTTGATCAATATATTGGTTCTGAATGGCGTTGCGATTTAAGCCAAATTGAAAAACTTAAAGCCTTTGCAGATAAAGGTGAATTTAAGCGTGCAGTTGCGGATATTAAATACGATAACAAAGTGAAATTAGCACAATATGTGAAGAAAACCCTTGATATCGATCTAGACCCACATGCGTTATTTGACGTACAAGTAAAACGTATTCACGAATACAAACGTCAAATGCTTAATGTGTTACACATTATTGCTCGTTACAACGAAATGTTGGCGCACCCAGAAAAAGATTGGCAGCCTCGTGTATTCATTTTAGCGGGTAAAGCGGCTTCAGCTTACTATGCGGCAAAACAAACCATTCGTTTAATTAACGATGTAGCGAATGTCATCAATAACGATGAGCGTTTAAAAGGTCGCTTAAAAGTTGTATTTATCCCGAACTACAGCGTAAGTCTTGCACAATTGATCATTCCTGCTGCAGATATTTCTGAGCAAATCTCTCTTGCAGGAACAGAAGCATCAGGTACCAGTAACATGAAATTTGCCTTAAATGGTGCGTTAACATTAGGTACGCTTGATGGTGCGAACGTTGAGATTTTAGATAATGTTGGTGAAGACCACATCTTTATCTTTGGTAATACGGTTGAACAAGTGGAAGCATTACGTCGCGAAGGTTATCGTCCGTTTGATTATTATCAAAATGACGAGCAATTACGTGAAGTTATTGACCAAATCATTCGTGGTGATTTCTCGCCGGAAGAACCGAACCGTTATCACTCTCTAATTCAAGGTTTACAGTACCACGATTATTACCAATCTTTTGCTGATTTCCGCAGTTATGTGGAAGCGCAAAAAGCGGTAGATAAAAAATATCAAGATCGTGATGTATGGATAGCTAGTACCATTCAAAATATGGTGAACATGGGCTTCTTCTCATCAGACCGTACAATTCTTGAATATGCGAAAAATATCTGGAAAATTGAACCGTTAAAACTCGAGAAGTAAGTTCTTTTCCACTCATAGAAAACCCTGTCGGATTATTTCCACAGGGTTTCTTTTTATGCTAAAATCCACCGTCAAATTTATTGTTCATTCAGATTAGGAAAAAGTATGAAAGTTTTAGAAGGTGCGGTAGCTGCGCCAAATGCTAAAATCGCAGTGGTGATTGCTCGTTTTAACAGTTTTATTAATGAAAGTTTATTAGAAGGTGCGGTAGATGCATTAAAACGTATCGGCCAAGTGAAAGATGAGAATATCACTATCGTTCGTGCACCAGGTGCGTATGAACTTCCATTAGTAGCACGTCGTTTAGCTGAAAGCAAAAAATTTGATGCAATCGTCGCATTAGGTACTGTGATCCGTGGTGGTACAGCTCACTTTGAATATGTAGCGGGTGAAGCAAGTAGCGGTTTAGGTCAAGTAGCAATGCAAGCTGAAATTCCAGTGGCATTTGGTGTTTTAACGACTGAAAACATTGAACAAGCTATCGAGCGCGCTGGCACCAAAGCAGGTAACAAAGGTGCAGAAGCAGCATTAACGGCACTTGAAATGGTGAACCTTTTACAACAAATTGATGCGGCATAATTCCAATGACAGATAAAAAAGAACCTGTAAAAAAAGTATCGCCACGTCGTAGAGCGAGAGAATGTGCCGTTCAAGCATTATATTCTTGGGCGCTCTCTGGTAATGCGCCAGAACAAGTGGAACTCACGTTCGTTGTGGATCAAGATTTAAAAGGTGTGGATAAACCTTATTTTAGCCGCCTTTTCCGTCAAACCGTTGCGAATGTAGAAGCCGTTGATTTTTCAATGAGTCATTATTTAGATCGCACGTTGGATGAATTAGATCCGATTGAAAGAGCGATTTTACGCTTAGCGGTTTATGAGCTTCAATTTGAGCCAGATGTACCGTATAAAGTGGCGATTAATGAGGCAATTGAAGTGGCGAAAGTGTTTGGTGCAGATGAAAGCCATAAATACATTAACGGTGTATTGGATAAAGTCGCTCCTGCATTAGGTCGCAAATAATTATTGAAATGTAGGGTAGACAAATGTCTGCCCTTTTTTTTTGGGTGCGCAGATAAAATGAGTTCGGGTGAATTTGATCTTATAGGGCGATATTTCTCAATACAAAAAGGCAATCAACACTTTGTTGATTTCAGTATTGGGGATGATTGTGCGATCACTCATATCCCTGAAGACTATCAGCTAGCGATTACCACCGATACAATGGTCGAGGGAACGCATTTTTTATCTTCTATTTCTCCCCAAGATTTAGCCTATAAAGCTATCGCGACAAATCTAAGTGATTTAGCTGCTATGGGCGCGAAACCTGCTTGGATTTCTCTTGCACTGACATTACCTGAAGTTGATGAAAACTGGCTAAGCCAATTTAGTCAAAGTCTGTTTGATACATTAAATCAATATGATGTGACGTTAATTGGTGGCGATACAACGAAAGGCCCACTTTCTGTGACCATTACGGCACAAGGTTTCGTACCAAAAGGAAAGGCTTTATTCCGACATAACACGAAGGTTGGAGATTTAATTTATGTATCGGGCACGTTAGGTGATAGCGCGGCGGGTTTAAATTGGATCTTACAAGGTAAAAGTGCGGTCGATTTTGATACTGAATTTTTAGTAAAACGCCATTTTCACCCAACGCCACGCGTTGAATTAGGTCAAGCATTAGTGGATGTAGCGCATTCATGCATAGATATTTCAGATGGTCTTGTTGCTGATTTAGGGCATATTTTAACGAGAAGCCAATGTTCAGTGGAGATTGAATTATCTACCTTGCCTTTATCCACATCACTCAAAAAAACATATCGCTTAGAAAAGGCCGAATCGTTTGCATTAAGTGGCGGGGAAGATTATGAGCTTTGCTTTACGGTTCCTGCAAATAAAAAGGCCGAGATTGAAAAGTTATCCCAATCGTTGAATGTACCTTGCACTTGTATCGGAAAAATTGTTCAGCAAAATAGCAATCAGATTACTTTTTTAAAAGATGGACGTGTAATCAATTATCAAGCACCGTCTGGTTTCGATCATTTTAAGGATAAATAATGAATAGTTCACCACTTGATAGAGTTAGCTTAAAAAATCTAGTTCATTTACTTGCATTAGGTTTTGGCTCAGGACTCATTCGTCCTGCACCGGGGACATGGGGAAGTTTAGCCGGAACGATTTTAGGTTCGGCATTATTAGCTTGTCTTGGACTAAAAATCTTCTTAATTTTGACCGCACTTTGCTTTGCGCTTGGCTGTTATCTATGTCAGAAAACGGCAGATGATATGGGCGTTCATGATCACGGCTCCATTGTTTGGGATGAATTTGTTGGGGTATTTATCGTATTAGCCTCGATTCCAACTTTATCATTACCTTGGATTGTCATTGCCTTTATACTTTTCCGTTTCTTTGATATTTTAAAACCTTATCCAATCCGATACTTTGATCAAAAACTGGAAAGCGGTTTTGGGATTATGGTGGATGATGTTCTAGCAGCAATCTATGCGGTTATCGTGATTGCGATATTACGTATCGTAGGCTTACCATGCTAAATTTGATGATTATTCATCTTGTTGGCTTACTTTCGCCTGGCCCAGATTTTTTCTATGTCAGCCGAATTTCAGCGATGAGTTCTCGTCAAGAAGCTATTGGTGGTGTGATAGGGATTACCATTGGTGTATTAATCTGGGCAACGGCTGCTGTTTTAGGGCTCGCCATTATTTTTGCCACCATGCCAATTATTCAAGGCATCGTGATGATGCTTGGTGGATCGTATTTAGTTTATCTCGGCATTAAAATGGCAAAAGTGAAAACCAATGCGGTCTTTGATGAAAAGCAGAATGTAAATACATCAAATCAATCGACTTTAAAAAGCATTATGAAAGGCTTATTGGTCAATTTATCTAATGCTAAAGTTGTGATTTATTTCAGCAGTGTGATGTCACTGGTTTTAGTGAATATTACCGAAACATCACAAATTTTGACCGCACTTGCCGTGATTACCGTAGAAACCTTTTTATATTTCTACATCATTTCGGTGCTTTTCTCTCGTTCTGTTGCAAAACAGTTTTATAGCCAATATAGTCGCTATATTGATAATGCAGCAGGGCTGATTTTTATTTTCTTCGGAATCTATTTAATTTATAGTGGCGTTCAACACGCTTTAATTTGATAAAAAAGGATAAAACATGACATTAAAAATTGCGATCGCCGGTGCTGGCGGAAGAATGGGGCGTCAATTAATTCAAGCCGTACATAATGCAGAAGGGGCTGAATTAGGTGCCGCTTTTGAACGTAAAGGTTCCTCTTTAGTTGGCGCAGATGCTGGCGAGCTTGCGGGTATTGGTGCATTAGGTATCAAAGTATCAGATGATTTAAATGCAGAAAAAGACAACTTTGATTTGCTGATTGATTTCACGCGTCCAGAAGGCACGCTTGAGCATATCGCATTTTGTGTCGCTAATAACAAAAAGATGGTGATTGGCACCACGGGGTTTGATGATGCAGGCAAAGCCGCAATTCAAGCTGCATCGGAAAAAATTGCCATTGTATTTGCATCCAACTTCAGTGTAGGGGTGAATTTGGTGTTTAAACTATTAGAAAAAGCCGCCAAAGTGATGGGCGATTATTGCGATATCGAAATCATTGAAGCACACCACCGCCACAAAGTGGATGCACCATCTGGTACCGCACTTTCTATGGGCGAACACATTGCGAAAACCCTTGGACGTGATTTGAAAACGCATGGCGTATTTTGTCGTGAAGGCATTACAGGCGAACGTAAACGTGATGAAATTGGTTTCTCTACCATTCGTGCCTCAGATGTAGTAGGTGAACATAGTGTCTGGTTTGCAGATATCGGTGAGCGCGTTGAAATTGCTCACAAAGCATCAAGCCGCATGACATTTGCTAATGGCGCGGTGCGTGCAGGCAAATGGTTGGAAAAACAATCTCACGGATTGTTTGATATGACTGATGTATTGGATTTGAATAATTTATAACGGTTGTCTTTGTTTTTTTTATACACTTACCATATAAAGGCACGCGCTTCTCAGCGGGTGCCTATTTTTTAAGTAACTAGCAGTAATACCAAATAGAGGATAAATAATGGCTTATCATGTTTCTTTAGTGAATACGGAAGATAATTCTCATAAATTAATCTTTAATAAAAATGATTTTAGAGATTTCCTCTTAAAAGAATTCAACATGCAGGAATCCTTAGATGAACATGGTCAGCTTGAATTCTATTATGATAAGGAAGATGAATCTTTTACTATTTTTTATACGGAAGGGATTGAGGGCGAATATTACATTAATACTACGGATGATGAACATATCGAGAAATTGATCGCCATTGCCAACAAACTAAATGATGGTACAAGAGTAAGAGGTGATGAAGGTGAAACATATCTCTCTTTAGAAGAGGTATATATTCACCCGGATGACATCCAAGTAACACATTTATCTTTGATGGATCGATTTAAACGATGGGTTCGGCGTAATACATGTCCCATTATATGGGCGTGTATTAGCATTAGCCTATTGATGTATAAAATCATTACGCGTGGATAAGCAAGATAGTTTTAAGTAGCTTATATAAAACACAATGAGATCAAGGTAGTTAGGGGAAAGTATCTTAATAAATATGCTTATCACAGTTCCAATTCAATATCCGTTTCCACCCGACAACAACACAGTAGAATCTCATCGGGTTGAATAAAGGCAAGGGGCGCTTCGGCGTAAGATACCTTGCCTTTTTTGATCTTCACGCGGCAAGAACCACAATAACCTGAACGACATTGATATTCATGGTGAATATGATGTTGTTCTAAAAAGTTAAGCAGGGAAGTTTGGTTATCGAAATCTAAGGTGATTTGGCGCTGAATAAGATGGATTTTCATGAAACAAAATAAAACAAAATTTTGCTCATTATAGAAGAAAGAGAAGTAAAACTCACGGCTCTTTTGTTGTAATATAGCGAGCTAATATTCATCATAAGGGAAGAACATGCAAACCTTTCTAAAATTAACGTTAATTTCAACCGCACTTTTATTAACGGCTTGTAGCACCATTTCAAAAGAGCCGGTTAAGCATATTGATATGTATGTAAAGCCTTATTATGATGCCAGAGATGGACGACTTGAACAGATTAATGTGAACAAAGATATTGATGCGTTATTACTGAAAAACACACAAAAAGATTTTGAAAGTGCGGTCAATATTATTGAGAAAAAAGTGGATTTTGTGTCTCCGATGACAATGTTTGCACTTTCTGCTCGTGCTTATGATTTTGGCTTGCGTGATGAAGCGGTAAAATGGTTTTATCGTGGGCAAAACCGTTTAATCACCGCGTTATATGTGTTGGATTTAGATAAATTGACGGTATCGAATAACACGGCATTTGGGCAATTAGTGGGACAGCATGTTAATCCGTATGCGTTCTGTGATTTGAATAAGCAACACAAAGCGGCGCAAGATGCGATTGACTGGGCTAAAAAACATCCGTATCAAGCAGTGTTTTTACCTCAATTACCAAGTAAGCATCAAGATAGAAAACTGGCATTAAAAGAAGCAGAGGCAAAACTTGATGCACGTTTAGTTGAGCAAGACCGCTATTTTTCTAATCCTGAAAATAAAGCGAAATGGGAAAAAGAACGCCAAGATAACCTGGTGAATGAGCGATTTTGTTGGTGATTTTAAAAAAATTTAAAAATCTTAAGGTTGCTTAAGATTTCATTAAGATTTGTTGTGTTTAATAAGCATCAACAAGGCGGCAATGAGGATAATCCTTCGCTTTGAAATATGACTATTTATGCTTAATTTTATTTAGGAGAACATGATGAAAAAATTTGCTTTAGCAACCCTTTTAGCTTTATCTACTTCAGTAGCATTTGCGGGTTTCAATGGTAACACTGCACAAGGTGGCTTCCAAGGTGGTAACCAAGGTCAACAACTTACTGTTAAACAAGCATTATCTGCGAAAGATAATTCTATGATTACCTTAGTCGGTAATATCACTCAACAAATTGATGGTGATGAATATCTTTTCACCGATGGCACAGACCAAATCAAATTGGAAATTAAAAACCGTGTTTGGAATGGTTTAAATGTGGGGCCACAAGATAAAATCCGCGTTTACGGTAAATTAGATAATGAAGCTTTTGAAAAAGCAGAGCTTGAAGTCATTAGCGTTGAAAAAGCGCAATAATTCATATAATTTGAAGTGGTGGGCAAAAGCCCGCCATTTTTTCGTTTTGAAAAAGAGAAAAGTGCGGTCAATATTATGCGAGTTTTATTAGTAGAAGATGATGCTCTCATCGGCAATGGTCTGCAAATTGGTTTAACGAAATCCGGCTTTATTGTAGATTGGTTTACTGATGGGCAAAGTGGATTAAACGCCTTAATCGGCGCGCCTTATGATGCAGTGGTATTGGATTTAACCCTGCCTAAACTAGATGGTTTGGATGTATTAAAACAATGGCGCTCAAATAATCAAGATGTGCCTGTATTGATTTTAACTGCGCGTGATACATTGGATGAACGCATTAAAGGCATTCAACAAGGTGCCGATGATTATCTTTGCAAACCCTTTGCCTTGGCGGAAGTGGTGGTGCGATTGCAGGCATTAATTCGTCGTCGTTATGGGCAAGTTAAACCTCAGATTGAGCATGGCAATGTCAAACTCGATCCTGCTCAACGTAAGGCTTGGTTGAATGAAGATGAAATTACATTAACCGGGCGTGAATATAAATTACTCGAACTTTTTATGCTGAATAAAGAGAGAGTACTTTCTCGTGCAACCATCGAAGAAAAACTGTCAAATTGGGATGAAGAATTAAGTAGCGGTGCATTGGACGTGCATATTTATAATTTGCGTCAAAAACTGGGTAAACAATTTATTCGTACAGTACATGGCGTAGGCTATGCCTTAGGACAAGTTAATGAAAAATAAACGACTGAGTTTTCGTCTCTTAATCGGTTTAAGTTTGACCGCACTTTGTGTGTGGTGCATTGCCACAGCTGTAGCATGGACGGTCGTCAAAAAAGAAGCTAAAGATGTGTTTAATGCACAACAAGTGCTTTTTGCTGAGCGTTTAGCGACGTCTGATTTGAAAAATGTCTTATTAGATGAAAATGCTAACTTTCCACGTGGTGGATTTAAACCGCAGAAACGTCATTACGATAATGACGCTCTAGCCTTTGCTATATTTTCTAACAAAGGCGAAAGACTATTAACCGATGGTGATAATGGCGACAAATTTATTTTTCAAAATAAGACGGGTTTTAGCAAAGAATATATTTTAGATGACGACGATGAATGGCTGATTTATTGGCAACCTGTCGGTAAAGGCGAACTTGTCATTGCGGTGGGACAAGAATTGGAATACCGCGAAGAGTTGGTCAATAAAATGGTCTTCAGCCAAACAGGGATTTGGTTTGCAGGATTACCAATACTATTATTGGTTGCGTTTATTGTGATTTATCGTGCATTAAAACCAATTAATCGATTGAGTCGAAACGTACAAGCTCGCCGACCAGGTGATGTGTCGTTATTAGAAACTGATGATGTGCCAACAGAGATTCTACCGTTAGTCCAAAACTTAAATCAATTTTTCACACGTACCAGTGAGCAGCTAGAACGGGAGCGCCGTTTTGTTTCTGATGCAGCACATGAATTACGTAGTCCATTAGCGGCATTGCGTATTCAAACAGAAGTCGTACAGTTAGCTGGCGATGATGTACAAACACGTGAAACGGCTTTAGCGCATTTAACCCAAGGTATCGATCGGGCAACTCAATTAATCGAACAGCTTCTTACGCTTTCCCGCTTAGAGAATCTCAAAGAATTAGATAACCTTGCTGATATTCATTGGTCGGAAATTATCACTTCGCTTATTGGTGATTTATATTTTAGTGCACAACAACGCCAAATCGAATTACAGTTTGAGCATCAGGGAGATCCTGCCGTTAAGCAAGGGCAGCCATTATTACTTGCACAAATGCTACGAAACTTATTGGATAATGCCATAAAATATTGTCCTCAAGGCACTCTGGTTCGTGTGATTTTACAGCCACGTAAAATTTTTATTGAAGATAATGGCGGTGGTGTTGCGCCAGAAGAATTAGCAAAATTAGGGCAGCGTTTTTATCGTCCCGCAGGACAAAATGAAAAGGGAAGTGGGCTTGGATTGTCTATTGTGGCAAGAATAGCAGAATTGCATCACTATCGTTTCCGATTAGAAAATATTGAATCCAACAGACAAGTTAAAGGTTTGCGAGCTATCATTGAGTTATAAAAAAGGGCGTTAATTATGCCCTTATTATTAAAACATTCCACCAATTAGTTCTAATCGACCTTTTTCAACTTTAATTTCTTTGGCAAATTTCTTTATGAACATTTGTTTCATATCACTTTCATCCAAGGTATAAACAGGCATACGACTTAATAAGGCTGCCACACCATCGCTTAATAGTGGCATAACATCTTGGAGTTGCTCCATTGCACTATTAGGTTCGCCAGACCATCGCAAAATTCGCAGATTTTTTAAATAGAGCGCACCTTCCTGTGCGTTATATTCTGGAACGGCATCAAAGGTTAAATGCAACTTAGCTGGGTAGGTTTTACCAGATAAACGAATAAGCGTATCAGCCAAACCACTCATTTCAACACGATTACTTTCAGTTTGCCCGATTTTAGTCACTAAATCTTTCAGTGCGTAATCCACAGAAAATAATCCTGGAATACCGAGTTTGTCATTAATCGTGCCTTTTTCACTTAAATATTGGTTAATTTGTTGCTCACTGATACTGAAGGGAGAGGCTTGTACGGATAGCGTGCAGAAGCCTAAAGTCAGTATAGCGAACGCTTTTTTCAAAAAATGCATATTTTCTCCTTGATTGAAAAAGAATAAAAATTTTGTAGAATGTATCGCTTATCTTTTCACTATACAATAAAAATTTAAGTAGAGATTATGACTTCGTCATTTAAAGAGCATGTGCAGAAGCTTCTTGAAAAACACCGTGGGGAACGTGTTTTCCAATTTGAATATTTAGGGAAACATTATTGGTTAAAACAACCCGAGCAATTAAAAGGGATATGGTTATTATTAAAACCGCATCCAAAGCAACATTTTAAAGAAGAATGTGAGATTCTTCAGCACCTGAATAATATTGGTGCACCAGTACCTAAATTATGTGATTTCGGAGATGATTATTTAGTATTGGAAGATGCGGGGCCAACATTAAACAGCTGGCTGAATGATGAAAAATTGTCTTGGGCAGAAAAATCACATATTTTGCATTCAGCGATGGAGATATTGATTAGTCTTCATCAACAAGGCATTATTCATGGTCGTCCAGCCATACGAGATATTGCATGGAGAGATGGTCAGATTAGTTTTATGGACTTTGAATCCCATTCAAAAAGCCATAATGAACATTGGTTGATTACACGTGATATGCTAGCATTTTTATACAGTTTGTGTCGTGTGAAAGGCTTAGATGATGAAAAGCTTGGTGAATTATTTGATTATTATAAATCTCACTGTCCAACGATTTATTGGGCTGATATGTTGTCATATATGAGAAGATTTCGCTGGCTTTATTATCTTTTACTTCCGTTTAAACCAATTGCTCGAACGGATTTATTGGCCGTTTATCGGTTATTTGAACATTTAACAAAGGAAAATCTATGAAAAAATTATTTTTAGTGGCTGTATTAAGTGCTTTGGTAAGCGCTTGTTCTGTGGGTGTTGGCGCTGGTGGCGGCAGTAATGGTGTGGGCGTTGGTGTAGGTCTTGGAACTGGCTTTGGATTCTAACTCTCACTTTAAGATAAAGCAAAGTGCGGTCAAAAATCTTAGGTTTTCAAGAAAATTAGCAGAAACCGCTTGATCTTTTGATTTAGAACACTATAATACACCCCATATTTCGGACGCGGGGTGGAGCAGCTTGGTAGCTCGTCGGGCTCATAACCCGAAGGCCGTCGGTTCAAATCCGGCCCCCGCAACCAATAACAAGTTCAGTAAAAAGAACCCCAAGTTTGGGGTTTTTTTGTACGAGAAATTTAGAAACTGGGCTTAGGTTCATTGAGGAACCTAACCCTTTTTTTATGTCTGAATTTTAAGATTAGGAGCAAAAATTGGCAACATTAGAACAAAGATTGCAAGAGATGCTTCAAGGTGCAGTAGAAGACTTAGGCTGCGAACTTTGGGGGATTGAATGCCAACGTGCAGGTCGTTTTATGACCGTACGTTTATTCATTGATAAAGACGGTGGCGTAGGCGTTGATGATTGTGCTGATGTAAGTCGTCAAGTGAGCGCGATTTTAGACGTGGAAGATCCAATTGCGGATAAATATAACCTCGAAGTGTCATCACCAGGTCTTGATCGTCCACTATTTACGCTTGAACAATTCCAACGTTATGTGGGCGAGGATATCGCTGTGCATTTACGTATTCCTGTTTTAGATCGTCGTAAATGGCAAGGTAAATTGGAAAAAATTGAAAATGACATGTTGACACTTATTGTTGATGGTCAGGAACAAGTTCTTATTTTTGGCAACATTCAAAAAGCCAATGTAATCGCAAAATTTTAAAGGAGAAAAAGGAAAATGAGTAAAGAGATTTTGTTAGCTGCTGAAGCAGTATCTAACGAGAAGTTATTACCACGTGAAAAGATTTTTGAAGCGTTAGAGAGTGCGATTGCACTTTCAACGAAGAAGAAATATGACTATGAAACCGATATTCGCGTGTCTATCAACCCTAAAACGGGTGAATTTGATACATTCCGTCGTTGGTTGGTGGTTGATGAAGTTAAAGTGCCAACAAAAGAAATGACATTAGAAGCGGCACAATTTGAAGATCCGAATGTTCAACTTGGTGATTATGTTGAAGACCAAATTGAGTCTATCGCATTTGACCGTATTGCAATGCAAACTGCTCGCCAAGTAATCAGCACTAAAATCCGTGAAGCAGAACGTGCAAAAGTAGTTGAGCAATTCCGTTCTGAAGAAGGTAAGATTGTTACGGGTACAGTGAAAAAAGTAAACCGTGAAAGCATTATTTTAGATTTAGGCAATAAAGCAGAAGCCGTGATTATGCGTGAAGATATGCTTCCACGTGAAAACTTCCGTCCTGGCGACCGTGTTCGTGGTGTGCTTTATAAAGTAAATCCAGAAAGCAAAACGGCACAACTATTTGTGACTCGTGCGAAACCTGAAATGCTAATCGAGTTATTCCGTATTGAAGTACCAGAAATCGGCGAAGAAATGCTTGAAATTCGTGGTGCGGCACGTGATCCAGGTTCTCGTGCGAAAATTGCGGTGAAATCTAATGATAAACGTATCGACCCAGTTGGTGCATGTGTGGGTATGCGTGGTGCACGCGTTCAAGCAATTACCAATGAGTTAGGTGGAGAACGTGTGGATATCGTACTTTGGGATGATAATCCGGCACAATATGTGATTAATGCAATGGCGCCGGCTGATGTGACTTCAATCATTGTGGATGAAGATAATCACTCAATGGATATTGCGGTCAATGCTGACAACTTAGCACAAGCAATTGGTCGTAACGGTCAAAACGTACGTTTAGCGACACAATTAACCGGTTGGACATTAAATGTTATGACCACCGAGCAATTAAATGAAAAACATCAAGCAGAAGATACCAAAGTATTAAATTTATTCATGGATAAATTGGGTCTTGATGAAGAGTTTGCTCAAATCTTAGTGGATGAAGGTTTTACTTCATTAGAAGAAGTGGCTTATGTTCCTGTGAGCGAACTGAGTGCAATTGATGGTTTAGAAGATGAAGATCTTATCGAAGAATTACAAGGTCGCGCAAAAGATGCCATTACTGCAGCTGCTGCAGCTGAAGAAGAAGCCTTGAAAAAAGCGAATATTGAAGATCGTTTATTAAATCTTGAAGGGATGAATCGTCACATTGCCTTTAAATTAGCTGAAAAACAAATTACTACGCTTGAAGAACTTGCTGAGCAAGGTGTAGATGATTTAGCTGATATCGAAGAATTAACCGCAGAGCAAGCCGCTGACTTTATTATGGCTGCGCGTAATATTTGCTGGTTTAGCGAAGAGTAAGGAGTTTAATAATGACTGAAGATGTAAAAAATGCGGATGCGAATGCACCGAAAAAACTAAGTATTCAACGCAGAACAAAAACAACCGTAAGCAGTACAACAGCTGGCGGTAAAGCAAAAGCGGTACAAGTTGAAGTTCGTAAAAAACGCACTGTGCCAACAGATGCTGCGCGAAAAGCCGCTGAGGCAGAAAAATTAAAAGCACAGCAAGAAGCAGAGAAGAAAGCGGCAGAAGAAAAAGCACGTTTAGCTGCTGAAAAAGCTGCAGCAGAAAAAGCGAAAGCTGAAAAAGCGAAGGTTGAAGCAGAAAAGGCAGCGAAACCAGCACAAAGTGCGGTTGAAAATAAACCTAAATCTGTTGATCCAGAAAAAGAAAAACGTAAAGCGGAAGAAGCAGAACTTCGTCGCAAAGCGGAAGAGCTGGCTCGCCAAAAGGCAGAAGAGCAAGCACGTAAAGCAGCTGAGGATGCTAAACGTTATGCTGAAGCGGATACGTCAAGCAATGAAAGCGCATCAGAAGATTATACTGATTACAATTTAAGCTCTCGTTATGCTTTAGAAGCGGAAGACGAAGAAGAACGCCGTAATGAAAATCGCGGTCGCGGCAAAAATAAAGTCGCTAAAGCGAAAAAAGAACGCGATGACGTGAAAGGCGGCAATAAAAATGAGCGCGAATCTAACCGTAAAAATCAAAAAGACGGTAAATTCGGTAAAGGTAAAAATGGTAAGAAAGGTGCAGCATTACAACAAGCCTTCACAAAACCTGTTCAGGTTGTGAAACAAGATGTTGTTATTGGTGAAACCATTACCGTTGCAGAATTAGCAAACAAAATGGCAACCAAAGCGACTGAAATCATCAAAGCAATGATGAAGATGGGCGAAATGGTAACCATTAACCAAGTGCTTGACCAAGAAACGGCACAATTAGTGGCTGAAGAATTAGGTCACAAAGTGATTCTTCGTAATGAGAATGAACTTGAAGAAGAAGTATTAGGCGATCGTGATGTTAACGCAGAAAAAGTGACTCGAGCACCAGTTGTAACGATTATGGGTCACGTTGACCATGGTAAAACCTCATTACTTGACTATATTCGTAAAGCGAAGGTGGCAGCAGGTGAGGCGGGTGGTATTACTCAGCACATCGGTGCATACCACGTAGAAATGGATGACGGCAAAATGATCACCTTCTTAGATACACCAGGACACGCCGCATTTACCTCAATGCGTGCACGTGGTGCGAAAGCAACGGATATCGTAGTTCTTGTGGTTGCGGCAGATGATGGTGTAATGCCTCAAACTATTGAAGCGATTCAACATGCGAAAGCAGCAGGTGCGCCTTTAGTGGTTGCGGTGAACAAAATTGATAAACCAGAAGCAAATCCAGACCGAGTAGAACAAGAATTACTTCAACACGAAGTGATTTCTGAGAAATTCGGTGGTGATGTGCAATTCGTTCCTGTTTCTGCGAAGAAAGGTACCGGTGTTGATGACTTATTAGATGCCATCCTACTTCAATCAGAAGTACTTGAATTAACAGCTGTAAAAGACGGCATGGCAAGCGGTGTAGTGATTGAATCTTACCTTGATAAAGGTCGTGGTCCGGTTGCAACCATTCTTGTTCAATCTGGTACCTTACGTAAAGGTGATATCGTACTTTGCGGTTTTGAATATGGTCGTGTTCGTGCAATGCGCGATGAAAACGGTAAAGAAATCGATGAAGCCGGCCCATCTATTCCTGTTGAGGTGTTAGGTCTTTCAGGCGTGCCAGCAGCGGGTGATGAAGCAACTGTAGTACGTGATGAGAAAAAAGCACGTGAAGTAGCATTACACCGTCAAGGTAAGTTCCGTGAAGTGAAACTTGCTCGTCAGCAAAAAGCGAAACTTGAAAATATGTTTAGCAATATGACTGAAGGTGATGTGGCTGAACTGAACATCATTGTGAAAGCGGACGTACAAGGTTCTGTAGAAGCGATTATTCAATCGTTACAAGACCTTTCTACTGATGAAGTGAAAGTGAAAGTTGTCGGTTCTGGTGTAGGTGGTATTTCTGAAACTGATGCAACCTTAGCAGCTGCTTCTAATGCGATTATGGTCGGCTTCAACGTACGTGCGGATGCTTCTGCTCGTCGTATTATCGAAGCAGAAAACATTGACCTTCGTTATTACTCCATCATTTATGAACTATTAAATGATGTGAAAGCCGCGATGAGTGGTATGCTACAACCTGAATTCAAACAAGAAATTATCGGCTTGGCTGAAGTGCGTGATGTGTTTAAACATCCGAAATTTGGTGCAATTGCAGGTTGTATGGTGACCGAAGGTGTAGTAAAACGCAACAACCCAATCCGTGTATTACGTGATAACGTGGTAATTTTTGAAGGTGAATTGGAATCTCTCCGTCGCTTTAAAGATGACGTTTCTGAAGTCCGTAATGGTATGGAATGTGGTATCGGCGTTAAAAACTACAATGACGTGAAAGTCGGCGACCAAATCGAGGTGTTTGAAGTCGTTGAAGTTAAACGTTCAATCTAATCGATAAAAAGAGCGGTCAAAATTCAACGTATTTTTGACCGCTTTTTAATAAGAGAAATATTATGGCAAGAGAATTTAAACGCAGCGATCGCGTTGCACAGGAATTACAAAAAGAAATCGCCATCATTTTGCAACGTGAAGTGAAAGATCCCCGTATTGGCATGGTAACCGTGTCTGATGTGGAGGTATCAAGCGATTTAGCTTATGCAAAAGTGTTTGTCACATTTTTGTTTGATCATGATGAAGTAGCGATCGCACAAGGCATGAAAGGGTTAGAAAAAGCAGCACCTTATATCCGTTCATTAGTGGGTAAAGCGATGCGCTTACGCATTGTGCCGGAAATTCGTTTCTTCTACGATCAATCCTTAGTTGAAGGGATGCGTATGTCTAATTTAGTAACAAACGTAGTACGTGAAGACGAGAAAAAACACGTTGAGGAAAATGACTAATGTCGAGACCTCGTAAGCGTGGACGTGATATTGATGGCGTATTTTTATTAGATAAGCCACAAGGCATGTCATCGAATGACATTATGCAAAAGGTGAAACGCGTATTCCAAGCGAATAAAGCAGGACATACCGGTGCGCTCGATCCATTAGCAACCGGTATGCTGCCTATTTGTTTAGGTGAAGCTACAAAGTTTTCTCAGTTTTTGTTAGATGCAGATAAACGCTATGTGGTTACAGCAAAATTAGGTGAACGTACGGATACCTCAGATGCTGAAGGGCAAGTGGTCGAAACGCGCCCTGTCAATGTGGAAACATCACAAATTTTGACCGCACTTGAACAATTCCGTGGTGATATTTTGCAAGTACCAACCATGTTTTCTGCATTAAAGCACAATGGAAAACCGTTGTATGAGTATGCTCGCGCAGGCATTACCGTAGAACGTGAAGCCCGTCCTATCACGATTTTTGAGATAAACTTTATCGAGTATCAAGCACCTTCTTTAACTTTAGAAGTGCATTGTTCGAAAGGAACCTATATCCGCACATTAGTGGATGATTTAGGTGAAGTGTTAGGTTGTGGCGCTCATGTGACAGTGTTACGTCGAACTGCGGTTGCGGATTATCCAACAGAAAAGATGATGACATGGGATGCTTTGCAGGCGCTTGCGGAGCAAGGTGATCTTGATCAACATCTTTTACCAATAGATACAGCAGTCAGTAAATTACCTGCATTAAAGTTAAACGCAGAGCAAAGTAAAGGTATAGGCTTTGGACAGCGCGTTAAATTTGCTAATGAAGCAAAATTGCGTGGTCAAGTGCGGTTGTTTTCTGACAAGAATATCTTTTTAGGCGTGGCACTTATCGATGATAACAATGTAATTCGTCCGCAACGTTTGATTACACAATCTCTCTAACCATTTGCCTTTCTGTTTTAATTCCAGTAATCTCACCTGTAACCTTTTAATTGCAATCTATGTAAATAAGATATTACAGGTGAATTATGGATGCTCTTAGCCATTTACGTCAGGAAATTGATGCGCTCGATCGTGAACTGATTCAACTTTTTGCTAAACGCCTCGAACTGGTAACCCAAGTCGGCGAAGTAAAACATGAAAAAGGTTTACCGATTTATGCACCAGATCGTGAATTAGCGATGTTACAAGCACGCCGAGAAGAAGCGGCGAAAGCAGGAATCTCTCCACAACTCATCGAAGATGTGCTGCGTCGTTTCATGCGAGAATCTTACTCCAATGAAAATCAATTTGGTTTTAAAACTCTGAATCCAGCCATTAACAAAATTGTTATTGTCGGCGGTTACGGAAAAATGGGGCAATTACTTGCCCGCTATTTGCGCGCTTCTGGTTATCCTATTTCTATTTTAGATCTAGATGATTGGGATGTGGCAGAACGCATTTTAACGAATGCAGATGTTGTCATTGTTTCCGTGCCAATTGATCACACGTTAGAAACCATAGAACGTTTAAAACCCTATTTAACGGAAAATATGCTATTGGCGGATCTCACCTCCGTGAAACGAGCACCATTGGCTAAAATGTTAGACGTGCATAAAGGGGCAGTGGTTGGGCTGCATCCAATGTTTGGACCTGATATTGCTAGCATGGCAAAACAAGTGGTTGTGCGTTGTGATGGGCGTTTTAGTGAACGTTATGAATGGTTGCTAGAGCAAATTCAAATCTGGGGGGCTAAAATTTATCAAATTGATGCGTCAGAGCACGACCACAATATGACGTATATTCAAGCATTACGTCACTTTTCCACCTTTGCGAATGGTCTGCATCTTTCTAAACAGCCCGTCAATTTAAGCAATTTATTGGCGCTATCTTCCCCGATTTATCGTTTGGAATTAGCCATGATTGGTCGTCTATTCGCCCAAGATGCGGCACTTTATGCCGATATTATTATGGATAAGCCAGAAAATTTAGATGTGATTGAAAGCTTGAAACAAACTTATGAAGAGGCGTTACAATTCTTTGAAAAAGGCGATCGCCAAGGATTTATTGATGCGTTCCATCAAGTGAGAGAATGGTTTGGGGAATATTCTGATCAATTTTTGCAAGAAAGTCGTCAGTTATTACAACAAGCTCACGATTTACGTCACGTATAAAGTAAAAAGTGCGGTTGATTTTCACCGCACTTTTTCTTTTTACTTATTGTCTTGCCAAACGTAAATTTTGTGGAATTTCCTCAAAGTTCGAACGGAATGGATTAATGTCCAATCCACCACGGCGCGTATAACGTGCATAGACGGTGAGTTTTTCTGGTTTGGCGTAATGCATCAAGTCACAGAAAATACGCTCGACACACTGCTCGTGAAACTCATTATGTTGACGGAAAGACACTATGTAGCGGAGAAGTTTTTCGCGATCGATTTGCTTACCCACATAATGAATTTGCACGGTTCCCCAATCCGGCTGACTGGTGATAAGACAGTTAGATTTCAATAAATGGCTTACTAAGGTTTCTTCCACCACGTTATTGGACGTACAATCTTGCAAAATGTCTGCATCAAATTCGTAGCTGTGGATTTCGATATCCTGATCATCAATGCAATCGCCCGGTAAAGTATCAATACTTTGTCCTTGATAATGGGATAAAGGATGCAAACGTACTTTGACCTCGCCTTGAGCACAAGCACTTAGATCTTCACGCATAGTGCGTTCTACGCTAGCAAAATCAGCAAATTTACTTTGGTTAAAGCTATTTAAGTAGAGTTTAAAGCTTTTCGATTCAATTAAATTTTCACTGCGATAATCAATTTCCACATCGGCAATAGCTACTTGTGGCAAACTTTTTGGATTTAACCAAGAAATTTCGTAGGCTGTCCAAATATCCGTCCCTTCGGAAAATGGCTGCTGTTCAGTTATGCCTAAGCCATCACGATTGAGTTTTCGAGGCACGGGTTGTAACAAAGTGCGGTCATAATTCGCAGCATATTCTGTTGCTTGACCGAGTTTTAAAGATTGAAGGCTTTTATCTTGATAGTTCATTTGTTTTCCTGAATGACGAAAGCGTTATAAAAAATTCCACGACACATTCGAGACTAATCGACATTGGTCGCATTTAAAGTAAATTACATCAAATAGTGGTGCGTCTAATGTCCAATCGCCACCACATTGCGGGCAACAGCGTTGTTGTTCCGATTCTAAAGAATGTCCACCGACACGGTATAAATAATAATAGGTCGGTATGCCGCTTTCTTTTTCGATTTCAGCAGCAAGGTAGCGTCCATGTTTGCTGAGCGTGCTATTAACCTCGGCGATTTCATTTAACGCTTCTTTTTCTAAAGCTGAACCATTCATTTGCAACTGATCGCAAGCCTGCCAATTTTCCTGCCATTTAATCAAATCTTGGCTTAAGTGCGGTTGATTTTTTAGCTGTTTATAAAGTGGAATTGGGGAGAAATCATCTCCGCTATGCAATGGCGAGCAAGATTGCAAATGTGTGGTATAAAGCATCTGCCATGCAGGATGGCTGCATTCTGCGGTGCTGTCTGCATTTAAATCATCGGCAATAATTTGAAAACCTTGAAATTTTAGACCGCACTTTTCAGCATTTTCCATCGCCAGATTTACAGTTTGGTTATTATTCTCGGGTAAAAGACTATCTTGCTCAGGGCAAATAACGCGCATCGCAAAACCTTGTTCGCCATCTTCTTCCGTTAAATAAAGGGGGATTTCACGGCCGATAATTTGTCCGTTATAACGCCATTGGTCGGTGACTGCATTGAGTAAACGGCTTTGTTGCCCAATATCATTTTCTAAGGCGGTTAATTTAAAAAAAGGTTCGATCAGATACATAATTACAGATTGTGCAAGATTTCTTCGATTTGCTTTAAACCATTTAAGCGGGTTTCACTTAAGCGAGAGGCAATACCAAGCTCATCAAAAAATTGACGAATATTAAATTGTTGTAATTGGTCTCGGGTTTTACCGTTGATGTGTTGTAACAACAACCATAACAAACCATTCATAATGCGCGCTTCGCTGTAAGCTTGAAATTGAAACGTACCGTCATTTTGTAGAATGGTCATAAACCAAAGTCCCGCTTCGCAGCCTTGAATTGATTGCATTTGAGCCAATTCATCTGGAGAAGGTTGAGGAAGATGTTTACCGGCTTGAATAATGAAACGGTAACGATCTTCCCAATTTTTTGCCTGTTTAATGTTTTCTAGCATGTTAATAACTCTAAGGATTTATCTAATGCCGCAAAAAAAGCGTCCACATCTTGCGGGCTATTGTAAGGCGCAAAAGAAAGTCGTAATGTGGTGCGCTCGCCAAGGCGGGCTAAGTAAGGTTGGGCGCAATGTTCGCCAACACGCAACGCAATTTTTTGTTCACTTAATAGGGTAGCAAGATCGGATGCTGCAATGCCATCAAAAACAAAACATACAACAGAACTTGCTTGCGGTGAATTGAATAAACGACAATTCGGATAGTTTTTCAACCGCACTTTACTTTGCTCGGCAAGTTCAACAGCATGTGTCTCGGCTGCCTGAAAATCCCATTTTTTGAGCCAATCTAGCACTGCACCAAAGCCAATCACGCCAGCAATATTCGGTGTGCCAGCCTCTAATCGATAAGGCAAATCAGCAAAGGTAATACATTCATGGGATACGCGCTCAATCATTTTTCCACCGTAAAAAAGCGGTTGTAGCAGGGAAAGTGAGCTTAATTTTCCGCTTAATACGCCAATGCCGTTTGGCCCATAAATTTTGTGTGCCGAAAAGGCAATAAAATCCGCATCTAATGCCTGCAAATCAATTTGTATATGGCTAATAGCCTGAGCGGCATCCACTAAAACGAGCGCATTGCTATGTTGACGAATTAGGTGAATTAAATGTTGAATATGTTGTTCTGTTCCCGTTACGTTGGAAACAAAATTGAGCGCCACTAATTTGGTTTTCTCATTTAAGGCTGCAATTAAGGCATTTTCATCGATTAACCAATTATCCAAAATAGGCAACACTTGAATTTTCGCTCCGCATTTTTTCGCTGTCTCATGCCACGTAACAAAATTAGCATGATGGTCTGCTTGGCTAATTAAAATCTCGTCATCCGTATGCAAAGAGGGGAGTAAACCATTAGCGACTAAATTAATGCTATGCGTCGTTCCTAAAGTCCAAATCACTGCTTTTTCATCTTCTGCATTAATTAAGGTTTTAACTAAGTGACGGGCATTTTCATATTGTGCTGTTTGTGCGGCTTCATACTGACTACGATGCACGGAGCCTGCCGATTGATAAAAAGTACTTGTTGCATCAATTAGTGCTTGAGGTTTTAATGCTGTTGCCGCATTATCCAAATAAACCACGGCATTTGACGATTTAAAATAAGGAAATTCATTTTTAAATGATTGATAATCAAAAGCCATGTTGACCTCCATGTTTGCCTGCTTTGTTCTGTTTTCGCCATTCATAAGGGGCAATAGGGTTGGAATCTCGCCATAAGCCAATTTTTTGTTGTTGGGCAAAATCTTGTGCCTGAAAGTAGAGTGGATTTTTAACATATTGCGGATAAACCCACGCCATGCCGTTTTTTACCATTTCTAAGTTGATGTTTTGTTCTTGCAGGTAAACCGTTGCCAAAATACGTTGGTAACGATCGTAACCAGAAACGGACAACGTCACATTTTGTTTGAAAACTAGCTGGGAAAGATATTGTTTGGCTTTTTTTCCAAATGGCTGGCCTTTTTCAGGAGCATCAATTTCTTGTAATCGTACTTTAAATTGTTTTTTAGTGGGTAAGAGGCAAGTTAGGGTGTCGCCATCGCTGACACCTACAACCCAACATGCCATTTGGCGTTCAGTAGCGACTGAAAATTGCGTCCAAAGTGCGGTCAAAATTAGGGCTAAAAATAAGAAAGCATTTTTAATCATTTGGAATTTCTTTGATCTATATCGCAATATTTAACTAAAAAGAGAGGGTAATTCTAACAAAAAAAGCGTAAAATAAATTTGAATTATTGTTAAATAAGTTGAAAGAGGAAATATGTTACTCCAAAAAGGCATTCAACTAGTTCGTTCGCTTGTCATTTTATACATTATATTACTACTCGGCAATTTGATTTCTCACTATATCCCTTTGGGGATTCCTGGTAGCATTTGGGGGTTATTACTACTTTTTTTAGGCTTAACGACACGTATTATTCGTTTAGAATGGATTTATTTGGGTTCTAGTTTGTTAATTCGGTATATGGCAGTACTTTTTGTGCCAGTGAGTGTAGGCATTATCAAATATTATGATTTACTTGTTTCTCAATGGAAAATTTTACTCATTCCAAATATTCTCAGTACTTTTCTGACGCTCTTTATTATCGCATTTTTGGGTAATTATTTGTTTTACAAGCAATCTTTTACTCATAAACGTCAGAAAGTATTAGAGAAACGTAATTTTCAGGCAGACTAAGGTTTTATTATGCAGTATGCAATTTATCTTTATACTGGTTTAACGATTTTTGGATTTTGGCTCGCATTACAAATTAGTAAACGTTGGAAGTCCATGATTTTCAATACTTTCGTACTTACTGTATCTATTCTCGTTTTTATCTTAGAGGTAGGAGGTATTCCTTATGATAATTATATGGCAGGAAATGCGCCGATTAATAATTTATTAGGATTGAGTATTGTTGCACTGGCGTTACCGTTGTATGAACAACTTCGTCAAATTGCCAAACAGTGGAAAATTATCCTTTCAGTCGTCACATTGGCTTCGATATTCTCAATGTTTACAGGGGCTATTTTTGCTATTATTTTAGGCGCAAGTCCTGAAATGGTAGCTACAGTATTACCAAAATCGATTACTACCCCTATTGCGATGGAAGTGTCTTCACATTTAGGCGGTATTCCCGCCGTGACTGCGGTAGGTGTGGTCGTTGCCGGTTTACAAGGCTCCGTTTTTGGTTATCTTATCTTGAAAAAAGTCGGGATTAAACAACAAGAAGCGGTTGGCTTATCTGTTGGTGCAGTTTCTCACGCATTAGGTACGGTAAGTTGTATGGAAGCGGATCCGAAAGCAGGTAGTTATAGTTCGATTTCTTTGGTACTTTGCGGTATTATGAGCTCCATTTTAGCACCCTTAGTATTCCATATTATTCGTCTATTTTTATGAGAACCCAACTAGCTGATTTTTGGACGGAACGTTTCCTCCCTGATCCGCCGCGCGAAAAAGATCATCGACCTCCCTTTCGTCGTGATCGCGGACGGATTTTACATTCCGCCGCTTTCCGTTGTTTACAAGCAAAAACACAAATTCACGCGGTGGGCGAAAATGATTTTTATCGTACGCGCCTAACTCATTCTCTTGAAGTAGCACAAATCGGTAGCAGCCTTGTTTCCCAATTAAAATTTTCGGAAAGTTATGTTGCTATTTCAGACCAGCTTCATATTGAAAAAAGTAAATTACAGAAACAACTCAGACCTTTATTACCAAGTAATGATTTAATTGAAAGTTTGTGCTTTGCGCATGATATTGGCCATCCACCATTTGGTCATGGTGGGGAAGTGGCGCTTAATTATATGATGCGTAACCACGGTGGCTTTGAAGGCAATGCGCAGACATTTCGTATTATTACTAAACTGGAGCCTTATACTGAAACAGCTGGGATGAATTTAACGCGTCGTGCTATTTTAGGCGTGGTGAAATACCCGAATATTTTAGACTTATCTTCCCCGCAATATGCCCAGTTGCCGCACACTGAAAACGCTGATCCGCGTTATGTCAAAATTAGTGATTGGAAACCAGGAAAAGGGTTATTCCGTGATGACGTCACAATGTTTGATTGGCTGTTGCAAAATCTTTCTGAAAATGACCGCACTTTATTTGGTTTATTTCAAAAAGTGCGGTCAAATCCCGCCGAGTTTTTAAAAACACAATTTAAATCGTTAGATTGCAGTATTATGGAATTGGCAGACGATATTGCCTATGGTGTACATGATTTAGAAGACGCAATTGTGACTGGCGTGGTAAATCAACATCAATGGCAAGAAGCATTGGCTGAACTTAAAGCGATTCCTTCAGATTGGCTGGCAAAAAATATAGAGCAAGTCAGCCAACGATTATTCTCCAACCATCATTTCGAGCGTAAAAATGCCATTGGTGCATTAGTGAATTTCTTTATTACTCATGTGCGTTGGAAAGTCACCGGTAATTTTGATGAACCTTTGTTACGTTATAATGCAGAACTACCGCAAGATGTGATTGTGGCATTAAATGTGTTCAAAAAGTTTGTATGGAAATACGTGATTCGTCATGTGGAAACGCAACGTATTGAATATAAAGGCCAACGCATTCTTACGGAAATGTTCCAGATTTTTGAGTCTGACCCAGAACGTTTATTGCCAACGAATACGGCTAATCGTTGGAGAAATGCACCGGAGCAGGGTAAAAAACGTATTATTTGTGACTATATCGCGGGCATGTCAGATGCTTATGCCTTAAAGGTTTATCATCAGCTCTAAAGTGCGGTTATTTTTATTGATATTTTGAATTTATAGGACAATTTTGTGGCATTAATTAGTTTAACTAACGCTTATCTTTCTTTTAGTGATCACCCCTTACTTGATCATGCTGAATTGCATATTGAACCGAATGAGCGCGTATGTTTGGTTGGGCGTAACGGTGCAGGTAAATCGACCTTATTAAAAATTATTGCACAGCAAGTCACGATAGATGACGGCAAAGTGCAGTATGAAAAAGATTTAGTGGTTTCGCGTTTAGAACAAGACCCGCCTCGCCACGCTGAAGGGAATGTATTTGATTATGTGGCAGAAGGTATTGAGCATTTAGCAGATTTGTTAAAGGAATATCACCATATTTCGCAAGAGTTGACACAAAATTATAGCGAGCAAATTCTTAATCAACTGGCGCAAGTACAAGCCAAATTAGAGCATGCCAACGGCTGGCGGTTTGAAAATAAAATCAATGAAGTCCTGCAAAAGCTCGAGTTAAATCCCGATACTAAATTAGCCGATTTATCGGGTGGTTGGTTACGTAAAGCTGCTCTTGCTCGTGCGTTGGTGTGTAATCCTGATGTCTTGTTATTAGATGAACCGACCAATCATTTGGACGTAGATGCAATCGAATGGTTAGAAAACTTCTTATTAGAATTTAGCGGAAGTATTGTATTTATTTCCCACGACCGTTCTTTTATCCGCAAAATGGCGACCCGTATTGTCGATTTGGACCGCGGTAAACTGGTGTCCTATCCGGGCAACTATGATTTATATCTTACGACCAAGGAAGAGAATTTGCGTGTTGAAGCGTTGCAAAATGAATTATTTGATAAACGTTTAGCGCAAGAAGAAATGTGGATTCGTCAAGGTATTAAAGCTCGCCGTACGCGTAATGAAGGTCGTGTGCGCGCCTTAAAAGCCATGCGTGAAGAACGTCGCCAACGTCGTGAGGTGATGGGGACTGCTAAGTTACAATTAGATAACTCGAGTCGCTCTGGCAAAATCGTGTTTGAAATGGAAGATGTGAGTTATGAGATTGAAGGCAAACAGCTGCTCAAAGATTTCAGCACGACCATTTTGCGAGGCGATAAAATAGCTTTAGTAGGGCCAAATGGCTGTGGAAAAACCACCTTTATTAAACTTTTATTAGGTGAAATTAAGCCAACCAGCGGTCGCATTCATTGTGGTACAAAATTAGACATCGCTTATTTTGACCAATATCGTGCTGATCTTGATCCAGAAAAAACGGTGATGGATAACGTTGCCGATGGCAAACAGGATATTGAGGTCAATGGTGTAAAACGTCATGTGTTGGGCTATTTGCAGGATTTCTTATTTCCACCAAAACGAGCGATGACACCCGTAAAAGCCCTTTCTGGTGGTGAACGTAATCGCTTGTTATTGGCTAAATTATTACTGAAACCGAATAATCTACTGATTCTCGATGAACCAACCAATGACTTGGATGTAGAAACCTTAGAATTACTGGAAGAAATCCTCACTGATTATCAAGGCACCTTATTGATTGTCAGCCATGATCGTCAGTTTATTGATAACGTCGCGACAGAGTGTTATTTCTTTGAAGGCGACGGCGTATTGAATAAATACGTGGGCGGTTTCTTTGATGCGAAAGGACAACAAGCCAATTACTTTGCGATGAAAGCAGAACAAGAGACTCAAAAAGTCAAAAAAGAAGCACCAAAAGCACAAGAAAGTGCGGTCAAAAATGAAGTTGTTTCCCAAAAGCCGAAATCCGTTAAGCTTTCTTACAAAGAACAACGCGAGTTAGAACAACTTCCTCAATTATTGGAAGAATTAGAAGAGAAAATCACCGCACTTCAAGCTGAAATTGGTGACCCTCACTTTTTCCAACAAGCTCATGATGTAACGGATGCTAAGCTTAAAGAATTAGCGGATACGGAAGCAGAGCTTGAAACAGCATTCCTTCATTGGGAAGAGCTGGAAGAGAAAAAGACCCAAACTGAAGCAAAATAGGGCATTGATAAAAAAGAAACCGAGCTAAATAGCTCGGTTTCTTTATTACATATTACTAATAAAAATCACCAAAATAATCACAGGAACCACAAATTTCACATAGTTAAACCAAATTGTGGTGAAAAGTGAATTTGGCGTTGGTGATAGCTCTTTTTTTGCATCGTCTTTTAACACGAAACCAACGAAAATGGCACAGCCAAGTGCGGTCAGCATAAAGAGAATATTTCCGCTGACGAAATCGAAGGCATCAAAAATGCTTTTACCGAAAATGGTGACATCTTTCCAAAGGTTATCACCTAGAATAGAGGGCACGTTACCTAATAAGAAAATCCCCATTAAGGTAACAAAAATCGCTTTACCACGGCGCATTCTGAGTTTTTCTTGTAATGCGGTGATGATGACTTCGTAAATCGTAATTGACGTGGTTAATGCCGCAATAAGCAATAAGCCGAAGAACACGATAGCAAAGAATTTACCCGCCCATAAATGTGAGAATACAATTGGTAAACTTTGGAAAACCAAGGTTGGGCCAGCGTTAGGTTCAATCCCGAATGTGAATAATGATGGGAAGATCATAAAACCACATAGCACAGCGATAATAGTATTGGTGAAACCCGTAATAACGGCTGTGTGAATAAGGTTTTCTTCCTTGTTTAAATAGCTGGAGAGGGTAATTAATACACCGAAACCAAGGCTTAATGCGAAGAACACTTGACCTAATACGAAAATGAATAATTTAGGTGTGATTTTACTGAAATCTGGTTTTAAGTAGAAAGTCACACCTTCCATCGCACCCGGTAAGGTGAGGTTACGAATTACCATACCAATTAGGAAAATAAAGAGTAATGGCATTAAGTATTTCACAGAACGCTCAATCCCGCCGATGATACCTTTCGCTAAAATGATGTAATTCACCGCCACGAACAAGAAGGTGTAAAGCATGATTTCCCATGGGCTGTTGCTGATGTGTAAATCGTAGAAATCTTTGGCCACTTCTTTTGTAATTGGGGCACTAATATCAAGGGTGTTATTCATCAGGCTGATGATATAAGACATCACCCAACCACCTAATACCATGTAATAAGCCATGATACCAAATGCGCCAAGAAGCCCCATGTAACCAAGAATCTTCCAATATTTGGATATGTTTTTACCTTTATCTTGGATTTTGTCGCCAAAGGCATCAATGGAATTCACACGCAAACGGCGTCCGATAACATTTTCTACTAAAATCATCGGGATACCAATGACAATCATCGCGATACAAAAGAGGAGTACGTAGGCACCACCCCCATTTTCACCCACTAAATAAGGAAAGCGCCATGTTGCCCCAAAGCCAACTGTCGCACCCGCAACGGTGAGCACATAAGTTAGTCGGCTAGACCACGTTTGGCGAGATTGATTGGTTGTTGTCATAATCTATTCCGTTTGATTTTATTCGTTTAATATTCTGTTTTTTCTTTGTATTCGCAGAGATCTTCAATAATGCAAGCCCCACAGCGAGGTTTCCGCGCTGTGCAAGTGTAGCGCCCATGTAAAATAAGCCAGTGATGTACATCCACTTTAAATTCTTTTGGCACAACTTTGAGCAGTTTTTCTTCCACTTTTACCACATCTTTGCCAGGGGCAAAGTTTGTGCGGTTGCATACGCGAAAAATATGCGTATCCACTGCAATAGTCGGATGACCGAAAGCGGTATTTAACACGACATTTGCCGTTTTTCTGCCGACCCCCGCAAGGGCTTCTAACGCTTCTCGATTTTCGGGTACTTCACCGTTGTGCTTTTCAACTAAATCACGGCAGGTTTTAATGATATTTTCTGCTTTACTGTTATAAAGCCCGATGGTTTTAATATATTCTTTTAAACCCTCTAAGCCGAGATCTAAAATAGCTTGTGGCGTATTTGCCACAGGGAATAATTTTGCCGTCGCTTTATTCACGCCTTTATCGGTCGCTTGAGCCGATAAGATCACAGCGATGAGTAATTCGAAAGGCGAATTATACTCTAATTCCGTAGTGGGATGCGGGTTTTGCTCTCGAAGTCGAGTGAGAATTTCAATTCGTTTAGCTTGATTCATTTTTTCATATCAATTCGGTTTTTAATCGCCAGTAGGATGCCTAATCCAATAAACGCACCAGGCGGAAGAATAAAGAGTAAAAAGCTGCTGTCAGCGTGATAAATATGTAATGTAAGGAATTTGGCACCTTGACCAAATAGGTTTTCAATCCCTTCAAAAAGGGTACCTTGGCCTAAGATTTCACGTAATGCGCCTAATACGGTAATACTCAATGCCATACCTAATCCCATCGAAAAACCATCCCAGGCAGCATGTGCTACGCTATTTTTAGAGGCAAAGGCTTCTGCACGACCGATGACGATACAGTTAGTCACAATTAAAGGAATAAAAATCCCAAGAGCTTGATAGAGTGTATAGGTATAAGCATTCATCAATAATTGCACCACGGTTACGGTGGTGGCAATAATCATCACATAAATCGGAATACGGATTTCATGAGGAATTTGCTTACGAAAGAGCGAAACAACAGTATTTGTACAGGTTAAAACCAACATAGTTGCAAGGCCCAAACCCAATGCATTCGTCGCAGTACTCGATACAGCTAAGAGCGGACAAAGCCCCAATAATTGCACGAGGGTAGAGTTGTTTTTCCATACGCCTTGAATAAAGATTTCTTTCCAAACAGAAGGCGTTTGCGTTATTTCTTCTGAATTTTCAACCGCACTTTGCTCATCAAGTGCGGTCGTTTTTTCGGTTAAATCAGTCATAATAAATATCCTATTGCGCGTATTTTTTTGCCATCTTGTTGAGTAATGCCTCATTTTCAAGCATCACGAGAGCAGAGCGTTTTACTTGATTCACAATCGCGCGTGGCGTAATCGTTGCGCCAGAAAATTGGTCGAATTTACCGCCATCTTTTTTGACCGCCCAATCTTTTAGGCTTTCAGGTACGATAACTTGATTTGTAAAACTCAAAATCCAATCGGAAATACGAAGTTCGATTTTATCGCCCAATCCTGGGGTTTCATGATGTTCAATCACACGCACTCCTAAAACTTCACCTTTTGGTGTGATGCCCACTAATAAACGGATATTCCCTGAATAACCATCTGGCGCTATCGTTTCATAAGCATAGGCAGTGGGCACATGATCTTTAATCGCAAAATAGAGTTTTTGAATGCCTTTGAGTTTATCTTGCTCAGGCGTTTCTACGCTTTCAAGCAAGTTATTATTAAAATAATCTTGAGGGATGACTTGAAGCAATAATGCTTTTTGTTGTTCAGCCATGGCTTCATCAATTTTATCTTTTGTCAGCATATAAATGCCTGCAGAAACAGCGGTACATACAAGCGCAATAAAACCTAATAACAAACCAAAACGGGAGGTGACTTTAAAAATACCCATTATTTTCTCCCTTTTGCAAAGTGACCTGTTACACGAGGGCGGGTGTAGTAGTCGATAAGTGGTACACAAATATTACTTAATAAAATCGCGAATGCCATGCCATCAGGGTAATTTCCAAAGTAACGAATGAGGTAAACCAATAATCCGACCAAGGAACCAAATACAAGCTTGCCGCGAGGTGTAATTGAGGCTGTGACAGGGTCAGTCGCAATAAAGAATGCACCGAACATCATGGCGCCGCTAAAGAGTTGGCTAATCATACTTAAATGATGATGGCCTGACATCGCAGTGATAGTCGCTAAGGTCACAAAGGTCACGAGCATTGAAACGGGAATTTGCCAGTGAATTTTTTTCTTTAAGATTAATACAATCCCACCAAGCATAAAGGCGAGGTTGACTTGCCACCAGCCTTCAGCGAAGTCAGTCCCGTTTTGTAATAAAATCGGTAATTTTACAAAATCATGAAATACGCTTTCATCGCCTTGATGGAGTTTATAAAAGATCTTCGCACTGTCTAATGGTGTTGCTTGTGTAATGCCATCAATGGAATGGACAAGTTGACTTAAGCTAAAACCGTCAGTGGTTAAGCCATTGAAAATTAAAGAAAGAGAGTCCGAAAATGTTGGGGGTTCATTCAATAATGAAATCGGTGGCATCCAACTTGTCATTTGTAGAGGGAAAGAAATCAATAGCACCACATAACCTACCATAGCCGGATTAAACGGGTTTTGTCCCAAGCCACCATAAACGTGTTTGCCTAGAATAACAGCGGAAAGCGTACCGATTAAAATCACCCAATAAGGCGCATAAGGTGGAATCGCCATCGCTAAAATTAAGGCGGTAAGCACCACGCTAAAATCTGAAATATAGACTAGGTTTGGCTTATTGCGCAATTTGGTCACAATAAATTCAAGCAATAATGCGAAAGAAATAGCCAAAGCGGATTGCACCAAAACACCCATTCCAAAATAATAAATCTGTGTGAGCAGAGCAGGCAGCATGGCTGCAATCACCCATAACATAATACGGGCGGTTAATTTGCCTGAATGAGTATGAGGCGAACTCACCATTTTCTTAAACATAATCTTTTCCTGCGTTATTCAGTTTCTTTGGCAGCTTCAGCAGCCGCTTTTTTTGCTTTAGCTCTTGCAATAGCTGCAGCTACTGCGGCTTTTTTCGGATCTAGTGCGGTTGGGTTTTCATCTGTTTTTTCGACTGCACTTTCAGTTGCATTTGTCGTAACTGTTTCACCTTGAGCCGCGGCTTTCTTGGCTTTAGCTCTCGCGATGGCTGCAGCTACTGCGGCTTTTTTCGGATCTAGTGCGGTTGGATTTTCATCTATTTTTTCAACCGTACTTTCAGTTTCATTTGTTGCAACTGTTTCACCTTGAGCGGCGGCTTTTTTCGCTTTAGCTCTTGCAATAGCTGCAGCTATTGCTGCTTTTTTCGGGTCAAGTGCGGTTGGATTTTCATCTGTTTTTTCGACTGCACTTTCAGTTGTATTTGTCGTAACAGCTTCACCTTGAGCAGAAGCTTTCTTCGCTTTAGCTCTTGCAATAGCAGCGGCTACTGCGGCTTTTTTCGGGTCAAGTGCGGTTGAGTTTTCATCTATTTTTTCGACTGCACTTTGAGTTTCATTTGCTGTAACTGTTTCACCTTGAGCTGCAGCTTTCTTAGCTTTGGCTCTTGCAATGGCTGCAGCTACAGCGGCTTTTTTAGGATCTAGTGCGGTTGGATTTTCATCTATTTTTTCAACCGTACTTTCAATTTCATTTGTTGCAACTGTTTCACCTTGAGCGGCGGCTTTCTTTGCTTTAGCTCTTGCAATGGCTGCAGCTACTGCGGCTTTTTTCAGGTCAAGTGCGGTTGAGTTTTCATCTATTTTTTCGACTGCATTTTCAGTTGTATTTGTCGTAACAGCTTCACCTTGAGCGGCAGCTTTCTTAGCTTTGGCTCTTGCTATGGCTGCAGCTACAGCTGCTTTCTTCGCATCTTTTTCATCAGTTTGTGACAGTGTTGCATCCGACGCAGTGCTTGTATCTGCTTGTGCTTGTTGTCTAGCAAGACGGCGGGCTTTACGTTGCTCCATGAGTTCATGGTTGTCCGGTAAGATTTCCCCTTTCTCAGATACGATAGTTTTCGTTTCTTTATTTGCTGCTGAACCCGCTTGTTTTGCTTTCAAGCGTTCTAACGCGGCTTTAACGGGGTCTTCACCTTTTTGTTTTGCAAGTTCTTCTCGACGAGCTTCTGCCGCACGTTGTGAACGAGCTTTACGCTCTTGTTCTTCACGCTCCATACGAGCTTGTTTGGCTTCAAAACGGATTTTAGCCTCTTCGGCTTTTTTCGCTTTTTCTTTAATTTCCCAAATTTTGGCTTTTTCTTGTCGGAAATATTGAATAAGCGGAATATGGCTTGGGCAAACATAGGCACACACACCACATTCAATACAATCTTTTAAGCAATATTCTTCTGATTTTTGGTGATCTTCACTGCGAGCATACCAATAAAGTTGCTGTGGCATTAAATTGACAGGGCAAGCATCAGAACAAGCAGAGCAGCGGATACAAGATTGCTCTGGTTCCGGCTCGCCATATTCAAAATGATCGGGTGCTAATAGACAGTTAATTAATTTAGTGACGGGCGCATTGAGATCTGAAAGTTGCAATCCCATCATCGGTCCACCTGCGAAAACAGGGAAACGTTCGTCATATTGGTAGCCAACTTGCGCTAATAAGTGATCAACTGGTGTGCCCAAGCGAACCCAGTAGTTGCCTTTCTCAGAAACTTTATCACCCGTAAGCGTGACGACACGCTCAATTAACGGTTCGTCATTAATGACCGCTCTTTTTATCGCAAAAGCTGTACCGACATTATGCATTAATACGCCAATATCGTAAGAGCGTCCACCACTTGGCACTTCCATTCCAGTAAGTAAATAAATAAGCTGTTTGGCTGCACCTGATGGATATTTAGTCGGAATAACGCGCAATTCAATGTCATTTGCACCATGTAGCGATTGTTGAATAGCTTGAATGGCTTCAGGTTTATTATCTTCAACTGCAATTACCACTTTTTCAGGGCGTAAGATATAACGTAAGATACGAATCCCTTCGATCATTTCATCCGTGTAATCATGCATTAAGCGGTCATCACAGGTAATATAAGGTTCGCATTCCGCACCGTTAATAATTAAAAGTTTAACTTTCTTTTCAGCTGATTGGATTTTCGCTGCAGTAGGGAATACCGCACCACCTAAGCCGGCAACGCCAGCTTGATAAATACGATCAATGAGTTGTTCGACAGGTTGTGTGAAAAATTCTTCAAGTGGAAATTGCTCACGCCATTTATCTAAACCATCCGCTTGAATATGAATCATATCCTCGGTTAAACCAGAAGGATGGGGCGCAACATGTTTCCCGATAAATTTTACGGTACCAGAAGTTGGGGCGTGAACAGGCAAGGTTCTTAAGCCATCACCTTGTGTTAAAGGTTGGCCTTTAAGCACATAATCGCCTTCTTTAACTAATACATTTCCTGCAGTGCCTGCGTGTTGTTTAATTGGCACATAAAAATCATGAGCAAGCTTTGATTGCTGAATAGGGGATTGGTTTGATTGAGATTTCATTTCAGGTGGATGAATCCCGCCTTTAAAATCCCAAATTTTGCCGGATTTAAATCTTGTTAATACATCAGCCATGTGATTCCGACTCCCCAACCACTAATTTTTTCTCGATTTCTGTGGTATTTACAACCGGAATGACTAATTTAGGATCAAATTTCCAGTTCCAATTATCAATATCTTTTTTCACTTTAATCATGGAAATACAATCTGTCGGACAAGGTGCCACGCAAAGTTCACAGCCTGTACAGAGATCGGGAATAATAGTATGCATGGCTTTGTTTGTACCAATAATGGCATCAACAGGGCAGGCTTGAATACATTTGGTACAGCCAATACACATATTTTCATCAATAAAAGCAACCATTTCTTCAGGTTCAGCGACATCATCCATTGCTGGGACATCAACGCCCATGATTTCGGCAATTTTTACTACCGTCGGACGACCACCTGGCACGCATTTTGTGATAACGTCACCATTAGCAATTGCTTCAGCATAAGGCTTACAGCCAGGATAGCCGCATTGCCCACATTGGCTTTGCGGTAAGATAGCATCAATTTTTTCGACGATAGGATCAGCTTCGACTTTTAATTTAATCGAAGCAAAGCCTAAAATCGCGCCAAAAATTAAAGCGAGAACGGTTACTGAAATTAAGATAAACATTATTTTTTAGTGTTATTCCAAAATAATCCGAGAAAAATCACTGTTACAGTAATAAACATCAAGAGATAAATCATTTTACTAATCCGGCGAAGCCCATAAAGGCGAGAGACATCAAACCGGCCGTAATTAATGCGATAGACGAGCCACGAAACGTAATAGGGACATCTGCAGCAACAAGGCGTTCACGCAACGCGGCAAATAAAACTAAAACCAGCGCAAAACCTAAAGAGGCGCCAAAACCATAAATGACGGATTCGGTTAAATTGTGTGCCAAATTGACGTTTAATAATGCCACGCCGAGTACGGCACAGTTTGTGGTAATCAGTGGTAAGAAAATCCCTAATAAGCGATAAAGTGATGGACTCGTTTTATTGATTACCATTTCGGTAAATTGAACCACGACGGCAATCACTAAAATGAACACTAATGTGCGCAAGAAGGTGGCATTTAGTGGCATTAAAATATAATTATCGACTAAATAAGAACACAATGATGCGACGGTTAATACGAACGTCGTAGCAAGCCCCATACCAATCGCCGTTTCAATCTTTTTGGATACGCCCATAAATGGACAAAGTCCTAAGAATTTGACCAAAACAAAGTTATTGATTAATGCGGTGCTGATAATGAGTAGAATGTAATGTGTCATTGCGTCTAAATTTATTTTACATAAGTGGCGTATTATCTCTATTTATCGCACTGAGAACAATAAAAAATTTGGGGTAGTGCGGTCAGTTTTTCCTTTGTTTTTTATTTGGTAATCGATTCTTTCTGACTATGTTGGAAATAGCGATATAGCTGCGGTAGCAATTGAGAAATCAAATTAAGCTGCTGATATGGTAACGCAAAAGCCATATCTGCTTTGGTTTGATTTTCATCCAACTGAATTTCTTTTAGACTTTGCTCGATATTACCTTGTAGTTTGGCGAAGATTTCAGGACGAAGCTTTTCAATATTTTCCAGCGTATATAAAACCTTTTTCGCAACAGGATAAAAATCTGATAAAAACTCGGTAGTTTGTTGTAATTGTGCCATTTTATTGCGATATGCCCCTAAAGCAGAAATATAGCTCAAGAGGGAATAATTCATTTTTAACAAGTCAAAACCTTCCTGCAAATAAGCTTGATATTTCTTCGGTTCGTTGTTCATGTTGGAAAGCGTCGTACTTAATGCCGCCGCATATTGATGAGCATTACGGCGTGCAATGCGGTATTTTAAATTATCGCTTTTACCGAATTGAAGTTGGCTAATAATGTGCAAGAAATATTGTGCATCACTTTGAATCGCTTGACGGCTCACTTTATCGAGTTGGAGATATTTCCAATCCGGCCATAAATAAGAAACGGCAAACCATGCAATGGCTGAACCTAATACAGTATCAATGAGGCGAGGGAAGAGCGCTGATTGTGTGTCAAATCCCATTACATCGAAACTGATCAATACTTGCAAGGTAATAAAGAACGTGGAGAAACTGTAATTATTACTGCGGAAAAAGAAAAAGAGCGTACTGGTTACCACCATTAAACCAAGTTTCATCTCTAATGTTGGGTTGAGATATGGTAATAAGGAGCCAATAATTACCCCTAAAATCGTACCAATAATACGCTGGCGTAACCGTACTTTGGTTGCAGAATAGTTTGGCTGACACACAAAGACCGCAGTAAGCAAAATCCAGTAACCCAAATTAAATTGGAAAAATTCAACAATTGCGCAACACAAAAACACCACGATAGACAAACGCACGGCATGACGGAAAAGTGGTGACTCAAAAGTGAAATTACTTCCAATAACAGAAAGAATATTTTTTAATCCCGTAATTTGTTCAGTATGGATCTGTGCAGTTTGCTCATTTTCACTGGTTTCTTGCTCAAGGTGACGTAGCTGCCAGTTAATGCTTTGCAGATTATCAATCAGTGTTTGAAGAGCTAGTAACACATTGTTTTGATTGGTATGTTCTTTACTATAAAGCTCAAGGGATTGAATTGTGCCCATCAATGCTTTTTCTACGCGAATATTATAGTGATAAGGCGTATTCTGACGCAGGCAAGCCGTAATATCGTGACAGGCTTGCGCTTGTAATTCGAGCAAGCGCTGGATGCGGAAAATTAAGTCCGTATTTTTAAGCTGTTCCGCAATTTGTCGATAATCAAAATGTGTCGAATTTGCACGCTCATGAATGTCTTGCGCAGCAAAATAATAGCGAATCATGCGTTGTGTACGAGCATGGCGATGTTGTCCTCGAATACGATAGAAAAGTGCTGTTCTCGCTTGGTTGAAAGCCTCCACCACATTGGTGTTTTTCATCGCAAAATTAAGATGTTTTTTCTCGATTTCATCAATCTCATCAGGATCAAAAAATTCTGATTTTGCATCTAAATAATTACCTAAGGCACAAAACGCTTTTGCCACGCTTTCTTGTACAGGACGGTTTGGGAAAAAGAGATAAACAATGATGGTCACAATACTGTAAAGCAAAGTGCCTAATAAAATCATCACCGGATTGATAAACCAGCTTGCAGAATTATCTGGTGTATAAGTGAGAGTGGTATAAATGGCTACCACCAGCGTACCAAACGCAATGGTGCGATAACGTTCACCCACGGCTCCAACCATCGTAAATAAAAAGGTGATGATGGTCATCAGCAATACGTATTGAATGGGTTTACCAATATTGAGTTGAACGATAAAGGTTGAAATGGCAAAGGCAATTAAAGTGTAAAAAATATTTTTTAATCGTCCGGTAAGACGATTATCTAAATCAACTAAACCGCCTGCAATAATCCCTAAAATTAAGGGCATAGATTGCGTAGAAATATCAAAAAACCAGACACCGAACGCTGCGATATTCACTGCAATAAAAATAGGTATTGAAGCGATTACTTTTGCATTAAGCCATTGATTCATGTGATATCCTTGCTTATTATTTTATGACTAAAAAATGGATGATAAAAAAGTGAGCGGGAAGGCTCACTTCTTTATCAAAGTGCGGTTAAAAAAACGATTATTTTTGTTTTTTCGCCCAGTTTAAGAAACGAGTTTGGGTTTCTTTATCGGCTTGTTGGAACCAGTATTGTAATTGTTGTTCAGCAACGTTTTCACCTTGCACAACGACTTTGCCTTTCGCTGCTTTTCCTGATGCAGCAGGCATCATACCTACTGTAGGTGCCGCTAAAGCTGAAACCGCTGCGGGTGCGTTAGATGCATTATACTCAGCAAGATCATTCACAATATTCGCTGATGGGAATAAACCTTCTTGTTTTAAGGTATCCACTTTAGCATCAATCACATTACCTGATTTTGTTTTAACGGTAATTTGTGGTTGCGCATTAAATTTTTCACCATCTTCTTGAGAACGAATTTTTTCTGCAGATAACACAACATCATCAGCCGTACCTTTGAAGGTCACAATAATAGGATTAGACTCAAAAAGTCCTTGGCTAGAACCAGTACCGACGATCTCACCTAAACGTACTACAACTTGTTGTGTTTGGTCAGCTTCAGCATTGAATGATTTTTTTTCTTTTAGAAGGGATTTGCTAGCTTTTTGGCCGTTGATAGCAAGAAATTCAAGGTTTGATGAGGTGGTGACCATGCCGGCTAAGCTACTCGCACTGACTGCAAGGGCAACAACACCTAAAGCAAACTTACATAATTTCATAATTACTCCTTTTATTTTTGAATGAAATTAGATGCTTGTAATGCTATGCTAAATTTAAAAAAATGGGAATAGGAAAGTGCGGTTAATTTTTAAAAAGTTTTTGTAACAAAGGAGCAAATCATGGCAAAACGATTTGTCGTATATGGTCGAGTTCAAGGTGTCGGGTTTCGCTATTTTACGTGGAAAGAAGCAGAGAAAATTGGTATTAAAGGCACGGTAAGAAATTGTACAGACGGAAGTGTCGAAATCATTGCGGAAGGCAACGATGACCAACTGCAATACTTTTATGATTGGTTAAAAGTCGGGCCAAGAACCGCAACTGTTGAACGGGTCTTAGTCGATAATATTGAAGATAAACGCTATTCTGACTTTTCGATTATTCATCGCTAAAATTGACCGCACTTTACAGTGTGAATTGATGCTCGTAGAATACGCCGCTTGTTTATAAATAGGAAAAATTATGCGTAATCAAACAAAACTTCATCTTCAACAATTACAACTCGCCATGCAAAAACTTGATTTATGGCAAGCGGTTCCGCCCTCACAAGACGCTTTTTTAAGTGAAGAGCCTTTTGCCATTGATACCATGTCACCAGAAGAATGGTTGCAATGGATTTTTATTCCAAGAATGTTTGCCTTACTTGAAAGTGGCGCTGAGTTACCCTCAAAAATTGCGGTGTCTCCTTATTTAGAGGAAGCGTTTAAAGAAGCAGAAGAAGATTTTTTAGTTGAATTATTAACACCGTTACGTGAATTAGAAGCCTTATTACAAAATCAATAAATGTTAGAAATTTTATATCAAGATGAATATCTTGTCGCCGTCAATAAACCTGCGGGTATGTTGGTACATCGTAGTTGGCTAGATGCTCATGAAACGCAGTTTGTGATGCAAACCTTGCGCGATCAAATCGGGCAGCATGTTTTTCCTATTCATCGATTAGATCGCCCCACATCAGGTGTTTTACTGTTTGCTTTAAATAGTGAAATAGCGAATTTAATGTGTCAGCAATTTGAACAAAAAACGGTGCAAAAATCTTATTTAGCGATTGTGCGAGGGTATTTACAAGGCAAAGGACAGATTGATTATCCTCTTAAAATCCAATTAGATAAGATTGCAGATAAGTTTGCCCAGGAAGATAAAGCCCCTCAAGAGGCAGTGACGGATTATGAGGGCTTAAACATTGTGGAAATGCCTTATGCAGTAGGACGTTATCAAACAACAAGATACTCTTTAGTTAAGTTAATTCCCCAAACAGGCAGAAAACATCAGTTACGACGTCACATGAAACATATCTTTCATCCTATTTTAGGGGATACACAATATGGGGATTTACATCAAAATCGTGCATTGACGGAACATTCAGGCTGTCAGCGTTTATTTTTACACGCAGATATACTTATTTTTGAGCATCCGGTTGATTTAAAAAAAATAGAAATTAAAGCTAATTTAGATGAACAATGGATGAAAGTGATGGAATTATTTAATTGGTCTATTTAACGAGAAGAAATCATGTTAGATATTAATTTAACCCACGAACAGCAACAAAAAGCAGTAGAGCAAATTCAGGAATTAATGGCACAAGGAATTAGTAGTGGTGAAGCCATTCAAATTGTGGCAAAAGCATTGCGTGAAATTCATCAAAAAGGTGAGAAAGAGGCTTCAGACAGTAAATAAATAAAAATTTTTGTGATCAATGTATCATTTTTAAAGTTTCCTTGTTGCATAAAAAAATAAAATGTTTGAATATATTTCCAATTGAGGTGATAAGGCATGAGTCTTATTGTTTTTAAGTATTAAGGGCGAAGCCTATAGAGGTCTACTATGGAAATTGGTGTAGTAAAGTGGTTTAATAACGCAAAAGGATTTGGATTTATTTCTGCAGAAGGCGTGGATACAGACATCTTTGCACATTATTCAGCGATTGAAATGGATGGTTACCGTTCATTGAAAGCAGGGCAGCGTGTGCAGTTTGAGGTGATTCACGGCGACAAAGGATCTCACGCTACAAAAATTATTCCGATTGTGGAATAGATGGAACGCTAAAACGTTTCAAAATTTTCTCTATTTAGCATAATCAAAAGCCAAGGTTTCGACTTTGGCTTTTTTTCATCTTATTTATTGAGCAAATTTTTTAAACCGGCTTTCATTGCCGTCATTTGGCTTTCATATAATGCTTTGCTTTCACGTTCATCAATCATATAAGTGATAGTTTCAGAAAGTGTCATTTTCATTTTGCGTGAATATTTAGATAAACGAAGCCAAACACCATATTCTAAATCAATAGATTTTTTCTTCGTTGATTGTTTTTCAGCATTAAAAAAGCGTTTACGTCTTGCACGAATAGCCTGATCAAGTTTAATAGGTAAATCAAGAGAAAGGTGATTTTTAATCCATTCCTCTATTTTTTCAGGATAATTCTGACATTCTATTAATTCTTGAACTTTGCTTTCTTCTAAGCTTTTTTCTTCATAACGGGTAATTTTTTCCCCTTCGCGATATTTGCGAATGAGATAAATCCATTTCCAGTTTGCTTCTTGGTTTTCTAATTTCTGATATTTCATCGTTTTATTATGCTTTTTAGTGACGTGGTAACCTCATAAATATACGCGCTTTAAACAAAATTTTCCAGTAGATTTTTATAACGGATTTTCACTTAGGATGAAGTGTGCGATAATACCGCCAATTTAATTAAAGCGAGATATGTCGTGACTTCAACATCTTCGGAACAAGCCTTAAATTGGCGAGCCTTACAACCAGAATTATCGATTACTGAACTTTCAGCTGAAAAGGCTGATTTTTGGTCATTACAAAAACATGCCACAAAAGCGATTTCTTTATTTTTAAAACAGCCTCGTCGCTCTCTATTGGTTTTAAAAGCCGATGATCAAGCAGAATATGCAGATTTATTAGCGGAACTTATTCGCCAAGAACAGCCAAAAGAGCGGTCAGTTTTTGGGGTGAATTATGTAGTTGAGCAGGGAGATTCTTTTTCTTTCCCTCGTATTTATACTGAGCCTGCCCAATCTCTCGCTGATAATTTTGCTGCACAAGGTGATGTACTGAAGGCATTACATGCCGATCAATTTAGTCTTTTTGGTAGTGTGCGAGTTCACCCAAGTTCGCAAGATATTTTGCTTACACCAGGTTTAGTGCATCAAGCCAATGGGGGCGTTTTGATTTTAAGTGCAGCAACGATGCTAAGCCAATTTGATTTATGGCAACGCTTAAAACATATTTTACAAACGCAAACTTTTGATTGGTATTCAGCCCATCCATTTAAAACCTTGCCTTGTGATATTCCAAGTTATCCACTTAATTTAAAAGTGGTGATTTTAGGCAATCGCACTGAAATTGCGACCTTAGGTGAGTTAGAAGAAGATCTTTACAGCTTGGCTGATTATGCTGAAATTGAAAGTTATTATTCTGTTGCACAACCTAAAGCACAAGAAAATTGGGCTAATTATGTGTTGGCATTAGCCTCAAAATATGAGCTCGATTTAGATTTAACCGCATTAAATAAACTCTATCAGTTATTGGTACGTGAGAGTGAAGATCGCTTTTTAATTAATATTTCACCGTTAAAAATAACAGAAATGTTGCTTAATGCCGCGACGTTGTCACAAAAACAAACCTTAAGTGCGGTTGATTTTGAGCAAGCTTTTAAACAAAAGAACGAACAGCACGGTTTTTTACGTGAACGCACTTATGCAGATATTCTTAACGAACAAATTTATGTGGAAACCAACGGTGAAATTGTTGGGCAGATTAATGGCTTGTCTGTGATTGAATATCCAGGCACCCCCGTTTGTTTCGGAGAGCCTTCTCGTATCAGTTGTTTAGTGCAGTTTGGTGATGGTGAAGTCGTGGATGTGGAGCGTAAAAACGAATTAGCGGGTAATCTCCACGGGAAAGGCATGATGATTTCAGAAGCGTGCTTGGCCAGTATCTTAGAGTTACCATCACAGTTACCATTTTCGGCTTCTTTAGTATTTGAACAATCTTATGGTGAAATTGACGGCGATAGTGCATCTTTAGCTATTTTCTCCGTATTAGTCAGTGCGTTATCTGATTTGCCGTTACCACAAAATATTGCGATTACCGGTACCATTGACCAATTTGGTTTGGTGCATGCGGTAGGCGGAGTGAATGATAAAATTGAAGGCTTTTTCACCATTTGCCAACGTCGAGGTTTGACAGGTAAACAAGGTGTTATCATTCCAGCAACGACAATTCAGCAATTAAGCCTATCTGATGAAGTGGTTGAGGCAGTGAAAAATGAGCAGTTCTTTATCTATCAAGTCGAAGATATTTATCAAACAGCTAAAATTCTATTTGACCGCGATTTATTGGAAGAGAAAGAAGAATATGCGAAGGGCAAAGAGCCTATTGCGCGTTTAATTCAAAATCGAATTGCTTTCCGTTCGGAAACGCCGAAAAAAAACTGGTTAGATTTCTTTAAATCTTAATTTCTTTAAAGCGAACCTTGGGTTCGCTTTTCTTTTATGTGAATTTTACTGACTGATCCGACAAGTTGAGCTAACAAGTGTTCGCTGTTTACATTTCTTATAAATCCCCATAGAATCTACACTTATTGTTTGTAACCAAGCAAAACTACATATACAAGGAAATGAAAAATGGAAAACACCTGTACACCCAACATCAAAAGTAGCTATACCTATGAAGATTTATTAGCTTCTGGTCGTGGTGAATTATTTGGTAAAGAAGGCCCGCAACTTCCTGCGCCAACCATGTTGATGATGGATCGCATTGTAAAAATGACCGAAGACGGCGGTGCGTTTGGTAAAGGGTATATTGAAGCGGAATTAGATATTCATCCAGATTTACCGTTTTTCGGTTGCCACTTTATTGGTGACCCAGTGATGCCAGGTTGCTTAGGCTTAGATGCGATGTGGCAGTTAGTCGGTTTCTTCCTTGGTTGGGTTGGCGGTAAAGGTAAAGGCCGTGCATTAGGCGTAGGTGAAGTGAAATTTACCGGACAAATCTTACCATCCGCGAAAAAAGTGATTTATCGCATTAATATGAAACGTGTGATTAATCGCAAATTAGTAATGGGAATGGCTGACGGTGAAGTGGAAGTAGATGGACGTGTTATCTACACTGCAACCGATTTAAAAGTTGGCTTATTCCAAGATACATCAAGTTTCTAATTTAAATAAACACAACATCATAAAAAAGATAGCCCGATTCATTCGGGCTTTTCTTTTTTTATTCTTCGTCAATGATATCGACAAATTCGGCATTTAATAATTTAGCCAAATCTTGTGGGGCCAATTCGACGCTTAATCCACGTTTTCCACCAGAAACAAAAATCGTATCAAACTCAAGTGCGGTCGAATTTATTACTGTTTTTACACGTTTTTTTTGACCTAATGGACTAATGCCACCGACTAAATATCCCGTGCTTTTTTGTGCCGCATCTTTATCGGCCATTTCAACTTTTTTTACACCAATTGATTTTGCCGCTTTCTTTAAACTCAACATATTTGCTGTGGAAAGCACAAAACACGCTAATTTTTTCTGATCACCATTTTCAGCGACTAAAAGTGTTTTAAAGGATTGGTGCGGATCAAGCCCAAGTTTTTCAGCGGCTTCATCACCAAAATGCGTATTGTTAGGGTCATGATCATAGGTATGGAGAGTAAAAGGAATTTTATTTTTCTTTAGTAAATCAATTGCCGGTGTCATCTGATTTCCTTATGTATTTATACGTCTTTTTTCTGTAGAATAAATCGGTTCAGAACATTTTACAGCGGAGAGAAAAATGGACGCAAGCCTAAATATTGCTATTGCAGCAGAATTTGATCTATGTGAAAAAATTGCCGAAGCCCTTGAACAAAGTGAGCTTGATGTAGGCAAGGTTTCAATTGTAGAAATTTATCCTTTTGAAGAAGAGCAAGCGGTACGTTTTCGCAATAAAGCGGTTGCTCAATTAGCCACTGATGAGACTGAGTGGGACAGCGTTAATTATCTTTTCTTCGCAGGCCAAATTGACCAAGCGCCTCTATTAGCTCAAGCTGCAGAAAGTGGCTGTGTGGTGATTGATTTAAAAGGGATTTGCTCTGCATTGTCTGATGTACCTGTCGTAGTTCCTACAATCAATGAAGAAAATCTGACTGAATTAAGACAACGTAACATTGTGAGTCTGCCTGATCCGCAAGTGAGTCAATTAGCCTTATCTCTACTACCAATTATTCAACAAACAAATTTAACTCAAGTCTTTGCGACGTCACTTTTACCCGCTTCTTATACGGATGGTGAAGCCGTGAATAAACTTGCGGGACAAACCGCTCGTTTACTGAATGGTATGCCATTAGAAGAAGGTGAAACCCGTTTTGCCTTTGATGTTTTTCCACAACAAGCGGCAAATTTAAATCTGCAATTACAAAAAATCTTCCCACAGTTAGACAATGTGATTTTCCATCAAATTCAAGTGCCTGTCTTCTACGGCATGGCACAAAAAGTGACCGCACTTTCAGATTATGAATTTGATTTCCAACCACAACAAAGCGAATTAATTGAATTACACGATAGCCTTGTTACCCCCGTGATTAACGGTGAAAACGAAAACGGTGAAGAAAGCGTCAAATTGCATCTTAGCCAACAAAGTGCGGTTGAAAATGGCATCGAATTTTGGACGGTTGCAGATGAGCAACGTTTCAATATTGCCTTGTTAGGTGTGAAATTACTTGAGTCGATTTATCACCAAGGTTATTAATTTAAGTTAAGGGGATGACAATGCAACAATCTTTACTTGAGCGCCTTTTTTCGATTAAAGAAAAGGGTAGTACCACCAAAACCGAAATTATTGCCGGTATCACCACGTTTTTTACCATGGTGTATATTGTGTTTGTGAACCCATCCGTATTAGGTGATGCGGGAATGGATAAGCAAGTTGTTTTTGTGACCACTTGTTTAATTGCTGCACTGGGCACCATTGCGATGGGATTATTCAGTAATTTACCTATCGCCCTTGCGCCAGCTATGGGACTCAATGCGTTCTTTGCTTATGTAGTCGTTGGTAAGCTTGGTTATTCTTGGGAAGTAGGCATGGGCACCATTTTCTGGGGTTCGATTGGTTTATTTGTTCTCACCCTATTCCAAATCCGTTATTGGTTAATGGCCTCGATTCCGCTTTCACTGCGCGTGGGAATCGGCGCAGGTATCGGCTTTTTTATTGCCTTAATTGGCTTTAAAAATATGGGGTTGGTTGTAGCAAATCCTGCAACCTTAGTGGCATTAGGCAATTTACATGATCCTAAAATTCTGCTTGGCGTATTAGGTTTCTTTATTATCGTCGTTTTAGCTGCACGTAATATTTTCTCTGGTGTTTTAATTTCTATTGCGGTAGTCACTGGTTTAGCGCTTTTAGTTGATGATCAAGTTACCTTCCACGGCATTGTTTCTATGCCACCAAGTTTAGGTGCGGTTGTCGGTAAAGTGGATATAGCAGGTGCTTTAGATACCGCTTTGCTCGGCATCATTTTCTCTTTCCTTTTAGTAAACCTATTTGACTCATCAGGCACCTTATTAGGTGTTACTGATAAAGCAGGTTTCAGCGATGAAAAAGGTCGTTTCCCGAAAATGAAACAAGCCCTTTATGTAGATAGTGTGAGTGCGGTAGTGGGTTCTTATATCGGCACATCTGCTATCAGTACTTATATCGAAAGTGGCGCTGGGGTTTCTGTCGGTGGTAGAACAGGTTTAACGGCGGTGACAGTCGGTGTTTTATTCTTACTTACCATTTTCTTTTCGCCACTTGCTAGTGTCGTACCAGCTTATGCAACCGCTGGGGCATTAGTCTATGTTGGGATTTTAATGGCATCTAGTCTTATCCGTGTACACTGGGATGATTTAACTGAAGCAACGCCTGCTTTTATCACTGCAGCGATGATGCCATTTACTTATTCAATTACTGAAGGTATTGCATTTGGTTTTATTAGCTATTGCGTCATGAAGGCTTGTACAGGTAAAATACGCGAGGTCAATGCCCCTGTGTGGGTGGTGTCTTTATTATTTGTAGCCAAGTTCGTTTGGGTTGGCTGATTTTATAAAGGCGTAATTTATTACGCCTTTTTATAGCATTACAATAAGGAGTGCGTCATGCAAAATATTCTTTTTATCGTCAATGATTCCACATATAGCGGAGAAAAAACCTTCAATGCTGTTCGTTTCGCCATCAATATGAAAGAAGAGCATAGCAAGGATGTGAATATTAAATTATTCTGCTTTTCTGATGCGATTTTATGCGGTATTGCTGGGCAAAACCCAAATGAAGGTTTCAATATCCAACAACTTATCGATATTTTAGCGGCACAAGGTGCTGAAATTAAATTATGCACCAGCTGCGTAAAAGCACGTGGTTTATTAGATGCTAAATTAATTGACGGTGTGACCCTTGGTACCTTAGATGATGTATCCGAGTGGACATTATGGGCGGATAAAGTTTTAACGTTCTAATTCCTGATAAAACTGACAAAATAAAAAGGTGTAATCAATAGATTGCACCTTTTTAATTCTATATAGTCGGTTTAAGTTTTTAAACCTCGCCACCAATCCCAACAAATTTCTCAACAAAGGCAACAATCTTTTGGAAAATGCTTTGTTTTTTCGTGAGATATTGCGGATTAAGCGGACTCATTTTCGGTAGAGCATCATTTAAATCCGTACCTTGTTCGCTGGCATATCCGCGTTTTAAGGAGACATTAATATAACGCTTCGCAGCATCAATATTCAGCTCTTCACTGCTAATTAATTCGTCAGCTTCTTTCTGTTGCTCTTTTTGGGCAAATTGGAAGAATGACTCAATAATGCCAGCTTTATCGGCAATGTTATCTAAATCAGTTTGATTAATAAAATCCACAATCAAACTTTCTTTCGCTCGGTTTCCTAGGCTTGCTCGGATGATAGATCGAATTTCATCAATCAGCTCAGCTTTATTTTTCGTTTTCTTGTTGTGTTCAAAAATTAATTCTAAGATGTAATCTAGATTGATTTCTTGGGATTTTAATAAATCCACTTCAAACACCACATCATCCCAATCAATGGTCGATTTTGCTTTTTCCTCTCCATCTTTTTGACGACGGAGCCAATCCCGAATATCGTTGTAAGTAGAACGGTAATTCTGAATGCTACGTTCGCTTGGCATATCAATAGGTTGCATTTCAGCAAAAGCCTCATCTGTTAAATAATATTTTTCTTTAAAGGCTTCAACGGCTTTTGCATCACTGGTATCTAGCGATTGAAATGCTTGTAAAGCAGCGAACTCATCGTAGTTTTGCAGAATATTTTCAACTCGCAAATATTCACCAAATAATTTTACAAAGTCTTTCTTGTCTTTTTCTGTTTGAATTACATCTGGATCAGGGAAGCGTTCTTGCAATTCAGCAATAACCTCTAAATACCCTCGACGGGCGGCACCTTCATCGGTAAAGCCTTCCATATATTCTTGGTAACTTTTTTCTAATACGATATTGCGCGTATTGGATTTACCGAAAAGGGTAATCGCATCAATGGTATCTTGTTCTAAATCACGGAAAGTGACGATATTGCCAAAACTTTTGGTGCTGTTATAAATACGGTTTGTACGAGAATAAGCTTGAATCAAACCATGATAACGTAAGTTTTTATCTACAAATAACGTGTTTAAGGTTGGGGCATCAAAGCCAGTTAAAAACATTCCAACGACAATTAATAAATCCACTTCTTTGTTTTTGACACGTTTGGCGAGATCACGATAGTAGTTTTGAAACGATTTCGCATCCACATCATAATTGGTAGCAAAATAGCCGTTGTAATCATCAATGGCAGATTTTAAAAATTCCTTAGCTGAGGAATTCATCGCTTCCACTTCAAAACTTTCATCGACAATATCGCCAATCGCATCTTGCTCTTCATTCGCAGCAAACGAAAAGATTGTTGCAATTTTAAGTGGATTTTTGATCTCACTTTGTAACTGTTTAAAAGTTTGATAATAAGCTTTAGCTGCATCTACGCTACTTACCGCAAACATCGCATTAAAGCCATTGTTACCCGCATTAAAGCGATGGGTCTTTTGTTTGAAATTATCTAGAACATATTGGGCAATTTGCTCAATACGTTTAGGTTGTAAAAAGGCTTGTTTTTTCTCGAGTTTTGTTAGTTCTTCAAGATTCTTTTCAGTTTCAATGCTCTTAAATTGCGGGCGAACATCATTGTAATCTACTTTAAATTTCAGCACTTTTTCGTCACGAATCGCATCGGTGATAATGTAAGAGTGGAGTTCGATGCCAAAAACACTGGCTGTAGTTTCGGCACCTAATGCGTTAGTTGGAAAAATAGGCGTGCCGGTAAAACCAAATTGATAGTATTTTTTAAATTTTCTCGTTAGATTTTTTTGCGCTTCACCAAATTGAGAACGATGACATTCATCAAAGATAAAGACAACCTGTTTATCGTAAATTGGCAATTTATCTTCCGATTTCATCAGGTTATTGAGTTTTTGAATCGTAGTAACAATAATTTTGTTATCGTCTTTTTCGATATTGCGTTTTAGCCCAGCCGTACTTTCCGAACCATTTACACTATCTGGTGAAAAACGTTGGTATTCCTTCATGGTTTGATAGTCCAAATCCTTTCTATCAACTACGAAGAATACTTTTTCAATAAAGTCTAATTCTGTTGCAAGACGTGCAGCTTTAAAACTGGTGAGTGTTTTGCCTGAGCCGGTGGTGTGCCAAATATAGCCTCCGCTTTCTTTATTGCTCCAATTTTTAGCCAAATAAGAACTTTTGATTTTCCATAAAATACGCTCAGTGGCGGCAATTTGATACGGGCGCATAATCAATAGGGTATCGGAAACATCAAACACGCAGTAATGTACCAATACATTGAGCAGGGTATGTTTTTGCAAGAAGGTCGCGGTAAAATCTTTTAAATCTTTAATCAGAGTATTTTTTGCCGTTGCCCAATTCATTGTGAAGTCGTAGCTGTTTTTATTGCGTTTGGTGGTATTAGCAAAATAGCGAGTATCTGTGCCATTAGAAATGACAAAAATCTGAATATATTTAAAGAGAGAATTTTCTTTATTGAAACTTTCTTTGCTGTAGCGGTGAATTTGATTAAAGGCTTCACGAATGGCCACGCCGCGTTTTTTCAGTTCGATATGCACAAGTGGTAAACCATTAACCAAAATCGTCACATCATAACGATTGTCATAGCTGCCGGTTTGCTCGAATTGATTGATGACTTGCAGGGTGTTATTGGCAAGATTTTTCTTATCTAGCAGATAGATATTCTGAATTCGCCCATTATCAAACACAAAATCATAAATATAGTCATCATGAATTTTACGGGTTTTCTCAATCAGACTATCGCTCGGTTTATCTAAATATTCTTCTAAAAAACGTCGCCATTCCGCATCAGAGAAAACAACATTGTTCAAGCGCTGTAATTGCGCCCGTAAGTTTTTAACCAACGCATCATGACCATTGAGTCCTTGCAAATACTCATAACCTTGCGCCTGTAAATCACGAATAAATTCACGCTCAAGGCTCCCTTCCGTTTGATAACCGGCATTGGGTTCTTCCACAAATTTATTATATTGATCTAAAACGATAAAATTATTGGATTCAGCGATAGTTTTGTATTTGGTCATGAGTGGTTCCTTAATTCTTTTACTTTTTTAGTTTTTGTAGGGTGAGCTTTAGCCCACGGTTTTATTTATGGTTGTTAATTGGTGGGCTAAAGCCCACCCTATGGGTTACGAGAAATTCAGTAACAATTCTCTATAATATTCATACCGCTTTTGGCTTTGTTCAATCGCTAAAGGTAAGCCTTCGGTGATGGAGCTGGTGAGAGTTTCAAATTTATCTAAGATTGAAACGATACGTTGTTGTTCTTTTAGTGTGGGAATATATATTTCAAAATTTTTTAGCCATCCAGTATTAAGATTAACTTTTGCTGAACCGTGAACGTTCTTTTCAACTTGCTTCCAAAATAAATTTGTATTCATCCAATGTTTTATATAAGAGTTTAAAATATTTTTATCTTTTACTCTTAAAAATCCTAGGCTAACAAATATACATAAGTCTTCATCTGTATCTACGATTACAGGGTGTCCTAAATTAGAGCCAACTCGAGTAAATAAAATATCTCCACGTTTAGGTTTCGCATTAGAAGTTGATTTTTCAAATTCTTCTCTAGAGATAAATTTTGTATTGGATAAATCTAAAAAATCATTTGAAGTGTTTTGAGCTGAAATAAATTTAACGCCATTTTCAACATATGTTGGCGTATAAGTTAGGCCCAGATAAATATTTACCACATCACTAAGTTTTTTCTTCGCCCCTCCTGTGTTTAATTGCTCTAGATTATCAGGTGAAAGCAAGGTTTCCCTATAGTATTCATACTGCTTCCGGCGTAGTGTAAGCTCGCTGGTAAGCTCGCTGGTAAGCGCTGTTAATGCGTCCAAAATTCGAACGATTTCGGTTTGGACGGAGAGTGGGGGGATGGGGATTAATTTATTAGCATAATTAGAAATCCATTGACGTTTATGATCACCATCAATTTGGTTATTTGGTAATGTATTTAACCAATAATAAATATATTTTAATAAAGCAAATTTTTCATTTTTGGATGTTATCATTTTCATTGCTGATGATTTTGCTTTAAAGTCAAAATCAACCCATTTATTTGCAGTTGTAAAATCATCAAAAATTATCACTGGTGATTTTGATGCAAAATATATCCCTTCATCCTCATTCGTATATCCCAAAATGAATGTTTTTCCAGCAGTTAATACTGGGATTGGATAATTATCATTGTATACAGTTGAATTAACAAGGTATTTAGTGGGTTGTTCATAATCGGCAACATCGCCTAGTGGTATCCATTTTACCTCAGCCCCATCCAATAATTTTTCTAAAAAAGTGCGGTTATTTTTCATGGTGTTTTACCTCTCAATCTCCGCCACAATCTTGTCAATTTCCGCGCGCAAGCGGTCGATATTAGCAACTGTTTTACGAATTTCCTCATTGAGTTCATCAATATTAATCACTTCGCGAGTGTCTTTTTGTTCCACATAAGAACTCACCGCAAGGTTGTAGTCATTTTTAACGATGTCTTCAAAGGACACGGATTTGGCTAAATGCGGCACATCCTCTTTATCGGCAAACAATTTGAGAATTTGCTCGATATGTTCCTCTTCCAAAATGTTGTTATTGGTGGCGGATTTAAATAAACCGCTAGCATCGATAAATTGCGTTTGGGTATCAGGTTTATGTTTGGAAAGCACCAAAATATTCACCGCAATACTGGTGCCAAAAAAGAGATTAGGTGCAAGTGCAATCACGGTTTCCACATAGTTATTATCCACCAAATATTGACGAATTTTTTGTTCGGCACCACCGCGATAAAAAATGCCTGGGAAGGAGACTATCGCCGCGCGGCCTTTTGCTGAAAGATAACTTAACGCATGCAAAATAAAGGCAAAGTCCGCTTTAGATTTTGGTGCAAGCACGCCGGCAGGGGCAAAGCGTTCATCGTTAATTAGCGTCGGATCGTCTGAGCCAATCCATTTCACGGAGTAAGGCGGATTAGAAACGATAGCATCGAAGGGTTTATCGTCGCCAAATTGCGGATTCATTAAGGTGTTGCCAAGGGCGATATCAAACTTGTCGTAGTTGATGTTATGTAAAAACATATTCATACGGGCAAGGTTGTAAGTGGTGTGATTAATTTCCTGCCCGAAGAACCCGTCTTCAATGATGTGTTCATCAAATGGTTTTTTCGCTTGTAACAATAAAGAACCTGAACCGGCTGCCGGGTCGTAAATTTTATTGACTTTGTCTTGTCCATATAAAGCCAGTCGAGCAATCAGCTTGGAAACGCATTGTGGTGTAAAGAACTCGCCACCCGATTTACCGGCATTAGCAGCATAGTTGGAAATTAAATATTCGTAAGCATCACCGAATAAATCGATATGATTATCTTCAAAGCCACCAAAATCTAACTCAGCAACGCCTTTTAATACCGCAGCTAGACGGCTGTTTTTATCGGCAACGGTATTGCCTAAACGGTTGCTGGTGGTATCAAAATCAGCAAATAAGCCTTTGATATCCTGTTCGGAAGGGTAACCAGTAGCGGAGTTTTCAATATCATTAAAGATTTGTTTTAATTCAGTATTGAGATTTGGATTGCTGTTGGCATTCGCCACAACATTATTAAATAATTGGCTTGGATAAATAAAGTAACCTTTACTTTTTACCGCTTCAGCTTTAATTGCTGGTGTGATGATATTATCGGATGATTTTGCGTAATTTATACTTTCATCCCCATTTTCCATGTAGTTGACAAAATTTTCGCTGATAAAACGATAGAAAAGTGTCCCTAAAACGTATTGTTTAAAATCCCAACCGTCAACAGCACCTCGTACATCATTAGCGATTTGCCAAATACGGCGATGAAGTTCATCACGTTGTCGTTGTTGAATTGCAGCAGCCATAAAATCCTCAGAATATTTTGTGTCATTATTAAGTTATAAATGTTCAAAATTATACAGGAAATAAATAATAACTAAATGAATTTCTATGGAAATTCCTCTACAATAAGAACTCACTAATGTTTCCGAAAAAATAAAAAATGAGCCAAAAATCAACCGCACTTAATGCCATTTCGTTACCCTTAAATCAAGTCAATTTAATTGAAGCCTCTGCCGGTACTGGGAAAACCTATACCATCGGTTCTATCTATCTTCGTTTACTTTTACAGGCTGGTGAGAATTGTTTTTCTCGTCCGTTGAATGTGGAAGAGATTTTGGTCGTAACCTTTACTGAAATGGCGACGGAAGATTTAAAACGTAAAATTCGGGAGCGTTTAGCGGCGGCGATTTCGGTTTTTTCTGAATATTATGAAAAGCAAGACAAGGCGATTTTTACTGGAGAACATCAATTTTTAGCGGAATTATTGCCTTATTTAGAGGATATTCCGACTGCACTTCGCCGCTTAAAGCTGGCCGAACAAAATTTAGATTTAGCTTCCATTTATACCATTCACGGTTTTTGTCGCCGAATGCTGATGCAGCATGCTTTCAATTCAGGTGTGCATTTCAATTTAAAACTTCTCAAAGATCAGTCTGATTTACTCAAACAGTTTGCAAATGAATTTTGGCGGGAGCATTTTTATGATTTGCCTTTCCATTTGGCTGCATTTATCTCAAAAGAATTAAAGTCGCCAGAAGATGTATTGAATGATTTAGGCTCAAATATTGGGAATGATTTTTCTGTGCAACTTGATGAACCAGAACTGTTAGAACTGCCATTAAAAGAATTTTTGCAAAAAGATATTGCTAAAAATGCAGAAATTATTGAAAAGATTAAAGATACTTGGTTAGAAAGTGCGGTTAAAATCCGAGATCTTTTTGATGAAGAAGTCGTCAAAAAAGAGAAATCTTGTTTAAATGGTAAAACATATTCAAGTAAAACAATTTTATCTTTTGTGGATGAAGTCACCTCATGGGCAAAAAATAGAGCAGATATCACCTTAAATGAAACATTAGTAAAAAAATTTACGCAATCGGCTTTAGATAACGCCGTCAAAGCAGATTTTAAGAAAAAAGGGGTGAGAATAACACATCCTGCCTTTGAAGAGATTGAAGCTTTAATTGAAGAAATTCAACCAAGTGATTTATTTAAAAAAATCATTCTCTATCACTATCGTCAAGGTATTCAAAAGAAACTTCTTGAATACAAAGCGAATCATCCTGAAAAATCCTTCGATGATTTATTACGCTTATTGAAAGAAGCATTATATGGTGATGGCGGAGAACAGTTGGCGGAATTAATTCGTTTTCAATATCCTTTTGCCATGATTGACGAGTTCCAAGATACGGATGCATTGCAGTATCAAATTTTCTCTAAAATTTATCGTAATGAAACCGCGTCTGGCAATGTTGGCTTTATGATGATCGGGGACCCAAAACAGGCGATTTATCGCTTCCGTGGTGCCGATATTTTCACTTATTTAAAAGCAGCAGACGAAGCGAGCGAGCGTTTTAATTTAGGCACAAACTACCGTTCATCCCAACCTTTAGTGGAAGGGGTAAATCGATTATTTGATTTTAAAAATGATCCCTTTATTTATGAAAATATAGAATTTTTAAATGTAGGCGCAGCCAAGAAAAATCTTGTTTTTCAGCTAAATAATCAGCCTGAGCCAGCCTTCCGTTTTTACATTAATGATAAAGATGAATCCACCCAGCAAGATTATGCGAAAGCTTGCGCAACATCGATTCAGCAATGGTTAAAAAGTGCAGCTGAAAATCTGGTAGTTTTTCCGAATGAAAGCAAAGCAGAAAATCAAACATTGCGAGCAGAGAATATTGCTGTTTTGGTGCGTGGTTATACCGAAGCGGATCTCGTGAAGAAAGAATTACAAGCACTCGGTATTGCGTCGGTTTACCTTTCGGATAGAGGAAATGTCTTTGAGAGCAATACAGCAAAAGAACTGACCTTGATTTTGCAAGCCTGTTTGAGTGTGACGGAACGTCCAATTTTGAATGCCATTGCGACCGCATTTTTCGGCTTAAATGCAGCTGAAATTCACCAAATTCACCAGGATGAAATTCAGTGGCAACGTTGGGCTGAAAAATTTGCAGAGTATCAACAAATTTGGCAACGCCAAGGCGTATTGCCGATGTTGCACCATTTACTTTTAGCTGAAAATATCACAGAAAAGCTCTTATCTCGGCCTGATGGCGAACGAAAACTGACGGATTTATTACATTTAGCTGAAATTTTACAGCAAGCAACCGCATTAAATGAAAGTGAAGCGGCATTATTGCGTTGGTTTGAAAAGCAAATTCAAGATGAATGTCGTCAAGAAGCACAAATTCGTTTAGAAAGCGAACGTCAGTTAGTGAAGATTGTGACTATCCATAAATCGAAAGGGTTGGAATATGATTTAGTTTGGTTGCCATTTTTAGGAAATGCAGCAAAAGACCCAACTAAAAAGAAACTGTTTAATTTATATTACGACAGTGATGAAGAGAAAACCTTGTGGGACATGCAAGATCAACACTTGGATGATTTAACCCAAGAAGTTTTTGCGGAAGAATTGCGCTTGCTTTATGTGGCATTAACCCGAGCAAAATATCAAATGGCCTTTGTGTTACCGAAAGCCTTTGATAAAAAATGGAATGCTTTATTGTATGTTTTAACACAAGGTGAAATTGGTCGAAAACTCGATTTGCCAAATAATTGGGATACCCAACCGTTATTGGAAAAATTTAAGCAGCTTTTACCAAATGATGTAGCAATTGAATTAACCGATGTGTTACAAGCCAGTGAACCACTTACCTTAAATATTTCTCAAGAAAATTTAAGTGCAGAAATTTTCCAAGGTGAAATTGAACAAGATTGGCGAGTGACGAGCTTTAGTGGCATAGAACAAACACATCAACGCAAAGATTATTTGAATGAAAGTGCGGTGAAAAAATCGCTCATTTTTGATGATGCGAAAGATTATGATGCATCGATTTCAATAGAAAATATCCCTGAAAATCTGACCGAACTTGCTCATGATAACGATGAAATGGTTCTAGATTTCCCAAGGGGAACACAAATCGGTACGTTATTGCATCGTTATTTTGAAAAAGTGCCTTTTGCTCAACTGGCTGAAAACGAAAACATTGAAAAATTATGTCAAGATTTGAATCTTGCGGAAGAGCAATTTGCAGCAGTTCAACAGTGGTTTGAACAAATACTCAGCACACCAATTTTGCCAAACGATGATCTTGCCCTTGCTCAAATTAACGAAAAACAATGCTTAAAAGAGTTAGCGTTTTATCTCAATATCACAAGCCATTTTGATGTCGCAGGTTTTAATCGAGCGTTAGCAACCTTGCATCATTTGCCATCAGAACCGTTACAGTTTGATGATATTCAAGGTATGGTGCGAGGCACAATGGACTTAGTTTTTAGTCATCAAGATAAATATTATTTGCTTGATTACAAATCGAATTTCTTGGGCGAAACATTAAAGGATTATGATCAAGCTGCATTGAAGAAAGCCATGTTAGACCATCACTATGATTGGCAATATTTGTTGTATGTGGTGGCATTACACCGTTATTTAAAAACACGTTTGCCTCACTATGATTACAACCGAGATTTTGGTGGTGTGGTCTATGCATTTTTACGTGGCATGAATGGTTCGCCACAATCGGGCATCTTTTTTGATAAACCAGATTGGCAATTAATCCAACAATTAGAGGAATTATTTTAATGTTAAGCCTATTAAAATCATTGCAAGAACAAGGTGTGATTACTCAAGGCGATTATTATTTTGCTCAATTAATTGCGGATAAACAAAAAGATAAAGGCTATGCCGAGCCCATCCAAAATTTAGCGATTTTATTAGCCGCACTTTGCAACTGGAGCTATACGCAAGGCAATACTTGTTGTGTGTTAGATCGCTTTTTAGAACGTAATTTATTCGGGTTGGCTTATCGTCATACTGAAACAGATTTTTTGTCGCTTATCAATGAAAAGATTGGTTCATTTCCTGTATCAAAATGGCAATCAGCCTTAGCGGGGCATATCGCTTTTACACAAGATCCTGAAAATCAGATTGCCCCTCTCGCATTTCAATTTGGGGCGATTTATTTCTATCGAGCTTGGCAAGATGAATTCCGCGTGGCGCAATATATTAAAAATGCCTTGAAAAATGACCGCACTTTATCGGTAGAGCCGCAACAAATTCGGGCATTATTAGATCGCTATTTTCCTCAACAACAAGCGCAAGTTGATTGGCAAAAAGTAGCAGTCGCAACGGCGGTAAAAAGCCCATTTTCTGTGATTACAGGTGGCCCTGGAACAGGGAAAACAACGACAGTCACTCGCTTGTTATGTGTATTACAGGAATTATTTGGTGGCAAACTTCATATTAAATTGGTTGCGCCAACGGGAAAAGCGACGGCTCGTTTAACGGAATCCATCGAAAACGCCTTGGCTCAAATGCCGATTTCAGATGAGTTACGCGCATCCATTCCTAAAACAGCAGAAACGTTGCATCGTTTACTAGGCGTTCGACCTTTTACCGATAGCGTGAAATATCATGCACATAATCCACTGCAAATCGATGTACTAGTAGTGGATGAAACCTCAATGATTGATTTGCCTATGATGGCGAAACTTGTGCAAGCGTTGAAACCCGAAACGCGTTTGATTTTATTGGGTGACCAAGCTCAATTGGCTTCTGTTGAAGCGGGGGCAGTATTAGGTGAAATTGCACAGTTTTTAACGCAAGATTATAGCCCTACTCAAGCTGATTATATCTATGCAACAACAGGCTATACTGTTCCAACTGGGGGGGAGCATAGTCCGTTGCGCGATACCATTTGCCATTTAACCTTTAGTCGTCGTTTCCGAGATGATTCGGGCATTAAACAACTTGCAGCGCAAATTCAACAAGGAAAAGGTGAGGGTAGTGTGGCAACCTTTGCGGAATATCCACAAGAGTTGCATTTCCACCATTTTGATGAAGAGCAAGATGTTAAAGAATCTGTTCGCCAAGTGGTGAAAAGTGCGGTTGAAAATTACCGTGTTTATTTAACGCAACTTCAAACTTATTTTGCTCAGAAGAAAGATCTCAATGCAAAATTTATAGATGAAAAGGGTAATGAGAAAACTTATGCAGAAGCGATTTTAGACCGTTTTAATTCGGTGAGATTTTTGACCGCACTTCGCGCTTCAGCATTAGGTGTGGAAGAATTAAATCGTGAAATTGCCTTGGCATTGCGTGCAGAAAAACTACTTTGGTTCCGCCAAGAAGATGATTGGTATATCGGTAAGCCAATTATGATTACAGAAAACGATCATAATGTGAAACTGTATAACGGTGATATTGGCTTGTGTTTAGCTAAAGGCAAAGTGTGGTTCGGCAATAGAGAAGTTTCGACCAGTCGTATTCCTGCTCACGATCCTGCGTTTATGATGACGATTCATAAATCCCAAGGTTCGGAATTTGATCATACGGTTATGGTGTTACCAACAGAACCCAATCCAGTGCTTTCACGAGAGCTGGTATTTACCGGTGTTACCCGTGCGAAAAATCAACTTTCAGTTTTTGCCAATGAAAAAATCTGGCAAAGTGCGGTCAGAAATACGGTAAAAAGACAAAGTGGATTAGGAAAGTTATTACAGGAAGAAGAGGAGTAAAAAATGAAATTATATGTTTACGATCATTGCCCGTTTTGTGTGCGAGCTCGCATGATTTTCGGTTTAAAAAATTTACCGGTAGAACTTGTAGTGCTCGCAAATGATGATGAAGCAACACCGATTAGTTTAGTGGGCAAAAAGGTTGTGCCAATTCTTGTCAAAGAAGATGGTACCGCGATGCCGGAAAGTTTGGATATCGTGCATTATGTAGATGAGCATTTTGGTGAAAAAATCTTATCTGACCACGTTCGTCCAGAAATTGAAGCATGGTTAAAAGAAGTCGGCAGTTATTATGGTCATCTTACGACTGCACGCTTTACGCAAATCGGTTTAGCTGAATTTGAAACCCAAAGTGCGGTTGATTATTTCACTAAAAAGAAAACGGAATTTATTGGTGATTTTGCAGAAAATATTGCGAAGACTGAAACCTATCTTGCTCGCTTAAAAGGCGATTTAGCGAAATTAGCGGTATTGATTCAATCTGAAAATGCCTTAAACGGCCAACTTTCTCTTGAAGATATTATCGTTTTCCCTGTATTACGAAATCTGACTTGTGTGAAAGGAATCGAATTCCCACCAGCGGTTTTAGCTTATATCACGAATATGGCTAAATTAAGTGATGTGCCATTATATTTTGATAAAGCTGTTTAATCTTGGTGATACATAAGCTTTGGAAATACTGAAATTTTGACTATGGTTTATAGGTGTGGTCATTTTTTCAGTATTTTTATTTATCGGTTTATAACCTCTAACGTTCATTTTAATTTCCCATCATTTTGATGAAGAGCAAAATGTTAAAGAATCTGTTTGATAAGTGGTGAAAAGTGCGGTCGAAAATTACCGTGTTTATTTAACTCAACTTCAAACTTATTTTGCTCAGAAGAAAGATCTCAGTGCAAAACTTAGATAATAATGATTGAAGCCTCATCTATTCGACATCTACATGCTAAAATGACAAAATATTTCCAACTTTACACTTTCAATTATTGTGAAAAAAACAGAATATTAAAAATGACTTCATTAAATAAGGAAACCAACATGAAATTGACAAAAACACTTCTCACTACAGCTATTCTAGGCTTTTCACTTGCTTCTTGCCATTCAACAGGTTTGACAAATACACCGGACCAACAGCTTGATCAAGGTTTTGAAGCGGTCAAAAAAGGAGATTACCAAACAGCGTTGAAACTTTGGAAGCCTCTGGCTGATCAAGGGGATGCAAGAGCTCAATATAATTTAGGCCTTATGTATCGTAATGGAAATGGTATACAAGACGATGTTGAAGCAGCAAAATGGTTTCGAAAAGCAGCGGAAAACGGGGATGTAAAAGCTCAACATAATTTGGGCATGATGTATGCGAAAGGAGAGGGCGTAGAACAAGATTATGTTGAAGCGGTGAAATGGTACCGAAAAGCAGCGGATCAAGGGGGGCTACGTTCTCAATATAGTTTGGGCGTGATGTATTATAATGGAGTAGGTGTAAAACAAGATTATGTTGAAGCAGCGAAATGGTACCGAAAAGCGGCGGATAAAGGATATACAATGGCTCAATTTAATTTGGGCCTGATGTATCGCGATGGAGAAGGTGTAAAACAAAATAGAACCGTAGCCAAAGAATGGTTGGGTAAGGCTTGCGATAATGGTGATAAAAAAGGTTGTTTGTATTATAAAAAATTAAAATAAGGTGAATTGTAATATTTCTTAACTTTGACTTGGATCATAGGTACAGTCATTTTTTCAGTATTTTTTATTTATCGATCTATAATCTTTTACGTCTATTTTAATAAGAGCGTAAAGATATGGAGCAAGAATATCAGCGTGCGGTTACCCGAATTTGTGTGCAAACCGCCTTGTTATTATTACAACATGGAGCAGAAAGTGCAGTTGTTGTGCAAATGGCACAGCGATTGGGAGTTGCCTTAGGCATTGAAAGCGTGGAGTGTGCTTTAACGGCAAATGCCGTATTACTTACCACACTTTCCAAACAACATTGTATTACCACTATACGTAAGAATGTTGATAAAGGCATTAATATGCAAATCGTTACAGATGTTCAACGTATTGTGATTGCGGTAGAGCGTCGTTTATATGATTTATCGATGGCACAAACGAAACTGGATAAATTAAAACCACTAAGATATAACCGTTATTTGGTGGTTTTTATGATTGGTTTATCTTGCGCCTCTTTTGCTCACCTTTCTGGCGGTGATATGACAATTTGTATAATTACCTTTATTGCTTCCGCCATCGCCATGTTTGTTCGACAAGAAATTTCTAAACGTCATTACAATCCACTCATCGTTTTTGCTATTACCGCATTTGTTGCCTCACTTATTTCAGGTATGAGTTTGAAATATAGTTTAGGCAACGATCCCCATATCGCATTAGCTTCTAGCGTTTTATTGCTCGTTCCAGGATTCCCATTAATTAATTCACTTGCGGATATTTTGAAAGGATATGTCAATATGGGATTAGGTCGATGGACCATAGCCACCGTTCTCACCTTTGGTGCTTGTTTAGGTATCGTATTTGCATTAAATCTTTTAAATATTGTTTCTTGGGTGGGGTAATTAGATGCTTTTACTGAATTTACTCGATGATATGTTTTTTGCAGCCATCCCGGCAGTAGGATTTGCTTTAGTATTTAATGTTCCCCCTAAGGCCTTAATGTACTGTGCTATTTTAGGAGCACTTGGACATATCACAAGAACCTTATTACTATACTTTGGTTTGCCTATTGTTTTTTCTACCTTTTTTGCAACTTGTGTCATTGGCTTTATTGGCGTACATTTGTCTCATCGTTATTTAGCTCACCCAAAGGTTTTCACTGTTGCCGCAATTATTCCAATGATTCCTGGTGTTCAGGCTTATAAAGCCATGATTGCGATTGTACAAATTCATCATTATGGATTTTCCGATAAATTATTTGAGCAAATGATTAGTTCTTTTATCAATACCAGTTTTATTTTAGGTGCTCTTGTTTTTGGTTTAGCCTTGCCAGGATTATTGTTTTATAGACAAAAGCCTGTCGTATAAAAGTGAAGTGTTTTGATAAGAGATCGAATAATTTTAGTATAAGGGCATGTTTAACATGCCCTTATCTTTTTATAATCAGATCATTAACTCGTCCATTTTTATTTTATATTTGAATTTGTTGTTATTCTTCTTGAGTAGTTGAGTAAACAACTATATTATTCACCCCTATTATATTTAATAAACATTATCTTTTGGGAATTTAATTTATGAAAATTTTAAATAAATCGTTTCTTTTGGCTATGATGTTGCCTTTAACTGGGTGTGGTACCTTAATGACTTTAGATCAACCAGAGGTTTATAGTGGTGTTCAAGAAGATGTTTCTCGTCTTACCTTTTCTAAAACCGCTCCAGCAGGAGATGTTGGTGAGGCCTTTGGTACAATTCTTTTTTATCCATTTATCATTATTGATGTTCCATTAAGTTTCGTTGGCGATACCTTAATGTTGCCAGTTAAGGGTATTCAAAAATTATCACAAGATTAATTTCAAATAAAGAGCGGTTAGATTTCACGATGTTTTTATAACATAAAGTAGAAATATAACCGCTCTTAAAATAGAAGGAATAAAAATGCTTAATCTTACTGCAACTATCATTGCAACTATTATTGCCGCAAGCACATTAAACTCACTTCCTAAGTTATCACAAGAACATACTAGTGATATAACTTCAATGACACAGGAACAACGTATTAAAAAAGCAAAAGCGCTTTATGAGAAAGGTTTTGATTATGAATATGGGATCACTAAAATGGTTGATCGTACTTTAGCGGATAAATTTTTAAAAGATGCTGCTGATTTAGATGACGCTGATGCCCTATTTTTCTTAGGGATGAATGCGATAGATAATGGCGATCTTGAACAAGCTAGAAAATATGCTGATTCTGCTATTGAACTAGGAAACATGGCAGGAAAATTTATATTGGGAGAAATTTCCGAACAGGAAGATTTAGGGAATTCTGAAGAACTATATTCGGCTGGTTTTAAAGCATTAAAAGAAAAGATTAAACAGGGCGATTTACATTATTCCAATGTACTTGGCTATGCTTACCGTTTCGGTATCGGCACTGAAGAGAATATTAAACAGGCAATTAAAGTTTTTACCCCTTCAGCTGAGCAAGGTAATGCGATGTCATTAGGACATTTAAGTGAACTTTATCTTGAACAAGATAAAATTGAAAAAGCTAAACCACTTATGCTGAAAGCGGCTGAAAAAAATAATGATGTGGCACAATACAATTTAGGTTATAGCATTTATGAAGCGGGCTCAGAAGAATCACTTTATTGGCTAAATAGAGCGGCTGAAAATAATAACCTCCAAGCCATCATGTATTTAGCGAGTTATTATCATAATCAGGATATAAAAAAAGCGATTTATTATTATCAAAAAGGTGCTGAATTAAATGATTCTCAGGCTATGCTTGAATTAAGTTATTTATATGAAAATGGCGAAGGTGTAGAAAAGGATGATAAGAAAGCCATTGAATTATTAGAAGAAGCGTTTCGATTACAGAATGTAGAAGCGATGAATGAGCTTTCTATTCGCTATTTAGAAGGTAGAGGTGTAGAACGAAATTATGAAATGGCAGAAGCGTTATTTAATAACATAATTTCATTGGATGAAAGTTTAAGTGAAAAAGAAAAAGCGCCATATAATTTATATTATCAATTTGCAGAACGTTATGAAGAATTTGCCAAAGATGATAATGCAGCATTAGAAGCTTATAAACAAGGGTACGAAATTGAAAAGAAAGAAACCAAACGAGATAATAAAGAAATTAAAGCCAAAATTAAAGCATTAGAAGCAAAATTAAATAAGAAAAAATAATGAAAGTGCGGTTAAATTTCACCGAATTTTGCAAATACAAGGAAGAAATTTAACCGCTTGTCATTCTTAATGGAATCAGAATAATTCTCTAATAAAAGGAATCCAAATGACAAATATCGTCGCATTAATTGCTACAACCGTATTAAATCTACAAACTCATCTTATACCTGTGAAATCGAATGAAGCTCTAACAGACTTGGTGATAATTGAACAGATACCAATGACACAAGCCCAGCGCGTTGAAAAAGCAAAAGCGCTTTATGAAGAAGGATATGATTATTTCTACGGCATTACGCGCCCCATGAATCGTACGAAAGCGGTAGAGTATTTTGGGGGAGCTGGAAAGTTAGAGAATGCGGATGCTTTATTTTTCCTCTCTATTCATCAACAAAATCATGACAATTTGAAGGAAGCTACCCAAACAGCGAAAAGATCGCTTGAGTTGGGAAATGAAGCCGCCAAAATTAAATTGGGTGAAATTCAAGAAGATGAAAAATTGATGAAAGAAGGTTTCAATGCACTTAAAAAGAAAGTAGATTCTGGTGATATGCATTATGCGAATTCTTTAGGCTATGCTTATGAATTTGGAATCGGCACTTCTTTGAGTATCAAAGAGGCGATGAAATACTATGAAATGGCAGCAAAACAAAATAATGCGCTAGGGATGACGAATCTTGCCGATCTTTATATTCAAGAAGATAAATTGAAAAAAGCGAAGCCTTTATTAGTTAAAGCTGCAGAAAAAGAACATGGCTATGCACAATATTTGCTCGCAATGAATTTTTTTTACTACAAGCAGGAGAATAACAAAGAGGCATTATATTGGTTAGAAAAATCAGCGAGCAATGATGAACCAGAAGCACTTTATCAATTAGGTTTGTATTATGCAGAAAAAGCTGACTTAGCTAAAGCAATTAAATACTATCAACGCGCTGCAGAGCTCAATAATGCGGAAGCAGCACTTGAGTTATATTATATCTATGGTGAGGGTTTTGGTGTCGAGCAAGATGAGGATAAAGCATTATTTTTCCTTAAGAAGGCTGCAGAATCAGGTAACCAAGAAGTGCTTGATGAATTAGCCGCTATGGCATTGAGTGGACAAGGCAATATGGATACTAAAGAAGCAGAGTATTGGATTAAAAAAGCAGGCTATACGGACGAAATGCTTAAAGAATTAGATAAGCTGCAAGAAAAAAGTTTAGATATGTTTAAAAAAATGCAGAAACCGAATCAGTAAAAGCAAGAGATAATAGTATAGATATACATATTTTAAAACAAAATAAAAACCTGCTTTTCAGCAGGTTTTCTTTTATATGAATGCCAAATTAACCATGGCAAGTTTGGCAAGCGGCTTGGAACATCCAAACAAGTTTTTCTTGCTCTTTGATGTAGTCGCTCATTTGAGACGCTGTACCTTCATCATCAGATTCACCTGCTAATTCAAGAATTTCACGTTGTTGCTCAAGTAATACTTTTAATCCTTCTAATGTGCCTTTTAAGCAAGATTGTGCATCACTTACTCCTAACTCTTCTTTAATACGTGAGTCTTTGAAGTATTGTGAATAACCGTTATGTGGTGTGTAACCTAAAGTTAAGATACGTTCTGCGACCTCATCAACTTTTTCTACTAAATCTGTGTAGATTTCTTCAAATTTTGCGTGTAATTCAAAGAAGTTTACACCTTTGATATTCCAGTGGTAACCACGTACGTTAGTATAGAATACTTGATAGGTTGCTAATAATTCGTTTAATTTTGCTGCTAATTTTTCAGATGCTTTTTTATCTAAACCGATTGATGTTTTTGACATAGTATTTTCCTCTTTATTGTTGATTAAAATGTTATTCCCTTGCCTGGGAAGTGCGGTCATTATAAGCGTCATTTTTTCTGATGGCTATTTCATATTATCTAGTAATTCAATAGTTAAAATCTATTTATAATAATTTATACATAGTTAAAAACTTTTATTTCAAGTACAAAAAACTCTGTGAAGTAGATCACACATTCAATATTTCCCCTTTGACAGAATGAATCGAAGATGATTATGATTGATGCAAATCATTTTATTCTAAGATTTGATTGCTTTACTTCATTTTCGAATGAAATGTTTGGCTAGGTTTAAAAACCAAAATGTGATTTTATTACTCATCAGGAGTTTAGTATGACAAAGCATTTTTCCTTTGAAACAAATGAATCTCGTCGTCATTTTATGAAGCTAATGGCTGGCGTGGGGGCAGGTCTTGCATTTAGTGGCACATTAGGCACATTTGCACCAAAAGCCTTTGCTGCAGACATTAAAGGTAAAACCATTGAAGCGGGGATTGCTTATCCACTTTCTACTGGTTTTGATCCAATGACATCAAGCGGTGCTTCACCTTATGCCGCAAACTTGCATATTTTTGAAGGTTTAGTGGATTTGCATCCTGCAACTCGTGAACCTTATCTTGCCTTAGCAGGAAAAGAGCCAGAACAAGTTGATGAAAAAACATGGCGTATAACCTTACGTGAAGGCGCAACTTTCCATGACGGCGCACCTGTTACCACTGAAGACGTTGTGTATTCCTTCAATCGTATTATGGATCCAGCCAATAAATCACTATTTGTGATGTTTATTGATTTCGTTGAAAGTGTGAAAGCGGTAGATGATAAAATGGTGGAATTTAAATTGAAATATCCATTTGCTTTATTCGCTAACCGCTTAACTTGCGTGAAAATTGTACCGAAACATGTGATCGATAAAGTGGGACAATCTGCATTTGATGCACACCCAATTGGTTCTGGCCCATTCAAATTTGTTTCAGCAGTGAAAGATGACAAAATCGTCTTTGAAGCTTATGAACCTTACAATGGTAAATATCCAGCACAAGTTGAAAAAATGTCTTGGTTATTACTTTCTGATGCAGCCGCTCGTGTAACTGCACAAGAGTCTAAACGTACTCAAGCAATGGAAAGTGTGCCTTATTTAGACATTAGCCGTTTGAAAAATAAAAAACAACAAGTGCAATCTGTTCAATCTTTCGGCTTACTATTCTTAATGTTTAACTGTGAAAAAGCACCGTTTAACAATCCGAAAGTACGTCAAGCATTACACTATGGTTTAAACACTGAAAAACTTGTTGATATTGTATTTGATGGTAATGCAGAAGCAGCGACATCATACCTACAAACCACTCACCCAGATTATATTAAGGCATCAACTCAATATCCTTATGATCCGGAAAAAGCCGCGGCATTATTGAAAGAAGCTGGTGTGACAGAGCTTAAATTTGAATTGCTCGCAACCGACCACGACTGGGTGAAAGAATCTGCACCATTGATTTTAGAGTCTTGGAACAAGATTCCAGGTGTGAAAGTCACTTTACAACACTTACAATCGGGTGCGTTATATAGCAACAACGTGGATCCAGGTGTGTATGAAGTAGCCATCGCGCCGGGTGACCCATCCGTGTTTGGTAACGACTTAGACTTGCTTTTAAGCTGGTGGTATCGTGGTGATGTATGGCCGAAACGTCGTTTCCGCTGGAGCAACACCCCTGAATTTGCGAAAGTGACAGAATTGCTCAATGCAGCTGTGAGAGCAAAAGATCACGCTGAAGCGAAAAAATCATGGGAAGAAGCGATTAACATTATTGCGGCTGAAGTACCACTTTATCCGATTGTTCACCGTAAACTCCCTTCAGCATGGGATGATAGCAGCCTTGAAGGTTATCAACCATTAGCGACAACCGGTTTATCTTTCCTCGGTGTGGGCCGTAAATAAAAGCACTTTTTAATGTTTGGGCTGTTGAGCAATCAACAGCCTTTTTTCTTTCTTTTTAACACCAAAGTGCGGTCATTTTTTCCCCTGTTTTTCAATCATTTTTGCTCTCTATTTTATTTCAAAAAAATCTTTGTGAAGCCGATCACAGATTTGAACTTTGCCCTAGGTACTTGGATTGACAGGGTATAGAGCGGATATTATGATTTGTATAAATCATTTTGTTTTTTAATTTGATTGTTTCACTTCATTTTTAATTTAATGAATTTCTCAAAATAGAATAGGAGAGGTCAGATGGAAATGATACTTCGATTATTGTTACGCCGATTGATGGCTTTGCCGGTCATGATACTTGGTGTAACAGCACTCGTCTTTGTCGTGCTTCAATTCACGCCGGGTGATCCTGCTACAGTGGCATTAGGCGAAAGTGCTAGTGAAGCGGCAAAACAACTTTACCGCGAATCACATGGCTTAAATGATCCACTCTTTGTTCAATATTTTCGTTTCTTAGGCAACTTACTTGTATTGGATTTTGGTGTGACGATGCCACCAGAATTACCCATCAGTAGCATGCTAGCGAAATCTTTCCCAATCACATTACAACTTACCTTAATTGGCGTGGTGTTTGCGGCAGTAGTGTCTTTCTCATTAGGTGTACTTGCAGCGCTTTATCGTGATAGCTGGGTAGACCAAGTGATTCGTTTAATCTCTGTTGCAGCGGTTGCGACCCCATCATTCTGGTTAGGTATCTTACTTATTCAATGGTTCTCTTTGGAATTAGATTGGTTGCCTTCTGGTGGTTTTGTACCATTCAGCGAAAGCCCAATGGGGTATATCAATTCCATGATTTTGCCATCTCTTGCACTTGCTGTGCCAGTATGTGCGTCATTAATTCGTGTGGTGCGTACAACCATGGTTGAAGAAATGGATAAAGACTATGTGAGAACAGCGATTGGTAACGGTGTGCCTTATGCAACCGTTATTCGTCACAACGTATTACGTAATGCCTTAATTACACCTGTGACTGTATTAGGCTTACGTGTAGGTTACTTACTTGGTGGTGCGGTAGTTATCGAACAAATCTTTGACTTACCAGGTATGGGTAAATTGATTTTTAACGGTATCGTCAACCATGACTTGCACTTAGTACAAGGTGTGGTACTAACAATCGCCTTTACCTTCGTTTTAGTGAATATTATCGTTGATATTCTCTATGTATTGATTAACCCTAAAATTCGGAGTCTATAATGTTTCGTCAAGGTTTAGCAGATCGATTAGCTGCAAGCGGTGCGAGATTCCGAGCACTTTCCACCGCATCAAAAATTTCATTATTATTCTTAGTTTTCGTTGCTTTAGTGGCGGTGTTTGCCCCTTGGGTCGCAACACATGATCCATTAGAAGTGATCGCACGTATGCGTGCTCCAAGTGCGGAATATTGGTTTGGGACTGATCGACTTGGTCGTGATATTTTCTCTCGTATTGTTTACGGCGCCCAAACGTCCTTATTTATCGGTTTAGGTGCGGTAGCTTGTGCCATTCTTTTCGGTAGTGTTTTAGGGGCTACTGCAGCGACATCTGATAAATGGGGCAATGAAATTATTATGCGCTTAATGGATATTTTAATGGCTTTCCCGGGTATCGCATTAGCGGCAGTGTTATTAGCAACCTTTGGTAACTCTGTACCGGTCATTATCATCACCATTGCCGTAGTTTATACCCCGCAACTTGCTCGAGTGGTTCGTGCGAACGTGGTATCACAATGGGATGAAGACTATGTGCGTGCTGAACGCGTGATTGGTGGTAGCCGTACTTATATTCTTCTCAAACACGTTGTACGCAATACTGCTGCACCGGTTTTAGTCTTCGCAACCGTAATGGTGGCAGATGCTATAGTATTCGAAGCTTCACTTTCTTTCTTGGGTGCAGGTGTACAACCACCACATCCTTCATGGGGTAACATCCTTTCTGAAGGTCGTAACATCGTATTAAATGGTGCATGGTGGGCGACAACCTTTGCAGGTGTGATGATTCTTTTAACCGTGTTAGCCTTAAATATCTTAGCGGAAGGTCTTACTGATGCATTGGTTAACCCGCGCTTAAAAGGCGGTAAAAAACCAGAAGGCAAATCAGATGAACGTCTTTCTACTGACGTACAAGAAGCGCTTTCTGAAGGTCTTGCGTTAAAACGTTACTTACTCAAATTACATGAAAAAGAAATCACACGTACTAATCGTATGCAATTAGATCCAAATGCAAAACCGATTTTACAAGTGAAAAACTTATCTATTCGTTTCCCAAATCGTTATGGTGACATTCCATTGGTAGATAATATCAGCTTCACCGTAAATGAAGGGGAAACCATGGGGTTAGTAGGTGAGTCTGGTTGTGGTAAATCTATTACCGCATTCTCTATCATGGGCTTGTTACCAAAAACAGCAAAAATTACCGGGGAAGTGCTTTTCACCGACCGTAGTGGCAAACAACATAGCTTACTTAATTCTAACAATTTAAGTGAATTGCGTGGTTCTGAAATTGCGATGATTTACCAAGACTCTTTAAGTGCGTTAAACCCATCAATGCGTATTAAAGATCAAATGGCACAGCTCATCAAACGTGGCAGTCACCATACCGCAGAAAAATTGTTGGAATGGGTACACCTTGATCCTGAAAAAGTGTTGAATCGTTATCCACACGAACTTTCTGGTGGTCAACGTCAACGTGTGGTGATTGCAATGGCATTAACTCGTGAACCGAAATTATTAATCGCCGATGAACCAACAACTGCATTAGACGTAACCGTTCAAGCTGAAGTAGTGAAATTATTGAATGAACTACGTGAAAAACTGGGGTTTGCAATGGTGTTTGTCAGCCACGATTTAGCCTTGGTTGCTCAATTAGCCCACCACATTACGGTAATGTATGCAGGGCAAGTGGTTGAAATGGCACCAACATCCTTATTGCTTGCTAATCCAACTCACGAATATACCCGTGGCTTATTGGGCTCTGTACTTTCAACTGAAGTCCGTGCGAAACGCCTATATCAAATTCCAGGCAGCGTACCATCGCCTTACGATTTTGCTACAGGTGACCGTTTTGCAAGTCGTTCATTGCGACCAGATGCAAATCCAGAACAAAAATTGGTATTAACCGCTGTGGAAGGCGAGCCGTCTCACTTGTGGGCTTCTCATCTAGCTAAGCCTGTAACGGAAGCGAAAGGAGCATAATATGAGCAGTAGTATTAAAGTCATTAAAGAACAAAACATCATCGATTTAGAAAATATCGTGGTGCAATTTCCTTCTCGCGACGGTTCGTTGTTTGGACGTAAAAAATTCACTGCGGTGAACAATGTGAGTCTTGGCATCAAAGCAGGGGAAACCATTGGTTTAGTTGGGGAGTCTGGCTGCGGGAAATCTACCTTAGCCAACGTGATCATTGGACTGCTTAAACCAACGTCAGGTTTAGTGAAATTCAACGGTTTACAAATGCAATATGGCAGCTCAGAAGCGAGAAAACAATTCGGTCGCCAAGTGTCGGTCATTTTCCAAGACCCGGCAACTGCACTGAATCCTCGTATGAAAGTGTTGGATATTTTGCGTGACCCAATGGATATTCACAATGTGTTACAACCCCATGAACGGGAAAAACGCGTGTATGACTTGCTTTCTCGCGTCGGTTTACCTCGTTCTGCGGCACAAGTTGAGCCAACTCGTTTATCAGGTGGACAAAAACAACGTGTGGCGATTGCACGTGCTTTAGCGCTGAATCCAAAACTGATTGTGGCGGATGAGCCGACTTCTGCATTAGACGTATCTGTTCGTGCTCAGGTATTAAACTTATTGGCAGACTTGAAAAAAGAACTCAATCTTGCCATGGTGTTTATCTCTCACGATATCCAAACCGTACGCCAAGTATCTGATCGCATTGTCGTGATGTACGGCGGTCAAATTTTGGAAACAGGTAGCACTGAAGATATTTTCAATCATCCAACTGTGGATTACACCCGAAAATTACTTGGTGTGGCTCCATCATTGTTATAAAACGAGTAAATAAAATATCTTAATTTATGACCGCACTTTAAAAGTGCGGTTATTTTTTTATGATTTTTCTTGCATAGACTTGAAAACTTAGATAAAAGATTACTTATTTTTACTGATGAATTGTAATTGTGGAGCCATTATGCAAACTAAATTTAATTTATATCCTAAAGAACAATTACCTGAAAAATTTAAATTTCCTCAGTCTTATATTGATTTATCGAGTAATATGGAAAAGATAAATGAATTGAAATATTTTCCTTGGTGGTTTGAGGATTCTGAGTTTGAGGATAATGTTTATCTTTATAGTAAGGCTATTGAAGAGCTTACTGGTGTGGCTGATTTAATTGCATTTGCTAGAGATGGCGATTGGGCAGCTTGTTTCAAATTAACGGATTACTCTGGAAATCCGAGAGTTTATGTTCACGATCTTGGTAATGAAGCCAATAAATATGAATGTAAGGATTTTGATGAGTGGTTAGCGGAAGAAATCAAAAGTGCAAAAGAGTATTAAAATGGACTATTTAAATTTAAGTAAAGAAGTTTCCTATGCGCTTCGTCATGCCCCATGGGAATATGAATTAGAACTGGATTCTGAAGGTTGGGTTTCTGTCGAACAATTAATTTCATCATTTAGAAATAGTGATGAAAAATGGAATACGTTAACCGAAGACGATCTAGTTAAAATGATCAACCTATCGGAAAAGAAAAGACATGAGATTAAAAATGGAAAAATAAGAGCTTTCTATGGGCATTCAATTCCAATGAAAATTTCTAAAGAAATTGGTTATCCACCAAAGTATTTATACCATGGGACAAGTATAAATTATTTAGATGATATTAAATCAAATGGATTGAAGCCGATGTCTCGTCAATATGTACATTTATCTGAGGATGTTGAAACAGCAACATTGGTTGGGAATAGAAAGAAAGGAGAGACAATTCTTCTAAAAATTGATACAGAACTAGCACAATCTAAGGGTATCAAATTTTATATTGGCAATGAAAAAGTCTGGTTATCAGATTACATTTTGCCTGAGTTTATAAAAGATAATTAATGATTAAGCATATTTGCATTATGTGATCATTTTTGCGGTGAAGTTTCGCCAAATAGCGTAGAATGGGCATATAAAAATAAGGAGATTTAATATGCAACAAAAAATTCAACAAGCATTAGCCGATTCGCCACTTTCAAATGCAATTCTTTCTGCATTAGAAGAACAAGAATGGAAAGGTTTTTTACCGGCTGAGAAAGTGCGGTCAATTTGTGATGAATTTAAGCTTACGCCTGTTCAATTAGGTTTGGCGCTTTTACCTGTGGCAGCTTGTTATAGCCACACACCCATTTCAGAATTTCATGTTGGCGCGATTGCGATTGGTGAAAGTGGTGATTTTTACTTTGGTGCGAATCAAGAATTTAAGGGGGGGAGTATGGCTCAAACCATCCATGCTGAACAAAGTGCGATTAGCCATGCATGGTTACGCAATGAACCTCGCATCACGGATATCGTAGTAAATTACACGCCTTGCGGTCATTGCCGTCAATTTATGAATGAGCTTTATCAAGCGCAAGATTTGAAAATCCATTTGCCACATAGCCAAAATAATCCACTTCCTCAATATTTACCCGATAGCTTTGGTCCGAAAGATTTAGGTGTTGATTTGCTTCTATTAAACAAAGAAGAACAAGGTTTCACTTTGACGACGGAAGATGAAGTGGCAAATAAAGCGATTTTAGGGGCAAATCGAGCACATTCACCTTATTCTAAAAGCCCTCATGGTGTCGGCATTTTATTTAAAAATGGGGAAATGATTTGTGGTCGCTATGCAGAAAATGCAGCATTTAATCCAAGCTTACCGGCTATGCAAACGGCGATTAATTTTGCTTACTTAAATCAATTGGATGTATCGGAAATTGAGCGTGTAGTATTTGCAGAGAAACCATTGCGTTTAAGTCATCGTAAGATGGCAGAGCAGTTATTGAAGAGCTTCTGCAAGGTGAAAATGGAATATATTAGCCTGTAAAGTGCGGTCAAAAATGAATTAGTTTTTGAACTAAAAGAAAAGGCGAACAGAGATCATTTCTCATGTTCGCCTTTCTTTTTACTGATTTTATGCTAATTCAGCACGTAATTTTTTCGTGACATCAACCATCACTTTTAACGCCGCAATCGTTTCTGGCCAACCGCGTGTTTTCAAACCACAGTCTGGGTTTACCCATAAACGTTCTTTCGGTACCACTTGTAATGCTTTGTGAAGAAGATGTTCAATTTCTTCTGCCGCAGGTACACGTGGACTATGAATGTCATATACACCTGGGCCAATATCATTCGGGTATTTGAAATCACCAAATGCGGTGAGTAATTCCATGTCAGAACGCGAGGTTTCGATAGTAATGACATCGGCATCTAGGGCTGCAATAGCCGGTAGAATGTCGTTAAATTCGGAATAACACATGTGCGTATGAATTTGTGTATCATCTTGGCAACCCATTGAGCTTAAACGGAAGGCTTCGCCCGCCCATTTCAAATAAGCATCCCAATCTGCACGTTTTAACGGTAAACCTTCACGAATAGCTGGCTCATCAATTTGAATGACTTTGATGCCTGCCTTTTCTAAATCTAATACTTCATCAGAAAGCGCAACCGCAATTTGTTTACAGACCGTTTCACGAGAAATATCGTTACGTACGAAAGACCATTGTAAGATCGTGACTGGACCAGTCAGCATGCCTTTCATCACTTTATTGGTAAGGCTTTGGGCATATTGTGACCAACGTACTGTCATTGGCTCTGGGCGAGTAACATCACCGTAAATAACCGGCGGTTTCACGCAACGTGAACCATAACTTTGTACCCAACCAAATTTAGTGAACGCAAAACCATCGAGTAATTCGCCGAAATATTCCACCATGTCATTACGTTCAGCTTCGCCATGTACCAATACATCTAAGTCTAATTTTTCTTGTTCACGTACAACGAATTCAATTTCTTTTTTCATTGCAGCTTCGTAATCCGCTAAGCTAAGTTCGCCTTTTTTGAAGGCTGCACGAGCGTGACGAATGGCAGTTGTTTGTGGGAAAGAACCAATATTCGTGGTTGGCAGAAGTGGTAAATTTAACCACGCATTTTGTAATTTAATGCGTTCCGCAAATGGCGATTTACGTTGGTCGGCATTTTTCGGTAAGTTTGCTAATCGTTCTGCGACACAAGTGCGGTGAATTTCATGCGAGTTTTTACGTGCATCCGCAGCTGCTTGAGAAGCATCTAATTCAGCTTGAACCGCTTCACGGCCTTGCTCTAGTGCAGTCTTAATAACACGTAATTCTTGAATTTTTTGTAACGTGAAAGCCAACCATTGATAGAGTTCAGGCTTATTAGCTTGTAGCTGTGTTTCGACTTCTAAATCATAAGGTGTATGAAGGAGAGAGCAGCTTGGCGCAATCCATAAACGATCGCCTAATTTCGCTTTTAATGGTTCAACCACATCTAATACTTGATTTAAATTTGCACGCCAAATATTACGGCCATCAATAATGCCCACAGATAAGATTTTGTCATAATCTGCAAAGGCAACAAGTTGTTCAGGTGCACGTACTAAATCAATATGTAAACCTGCAACAGGTAAGGCTTTTAATAAATCAGCATGTTCTGCCACAGAACCAAAATAAGTCGCAAGCAATAATTTCGCTTTCACTTGTTCAGCAAAAGTGGCGTAAACCGCTTTATAAGCGGCAATCCATTCTGCCGGTAAATCTAAGGTGAGAGCAGGTTCATCAATTTGAATGTATTCCACACCTTCCGCAGCTAACGCATTTAAAATTTCAACATAAACTGGCACGAGTTTTGCTAATAAATCAAAGCGATTAAATGCAGCGCCTTTTTCTTTACCTAACCAAAGGAAAGTGAGTGGACCAACAATTGTTGGTTTAACTTGATACCCAAGTGCTTTAGCTTCACGAATTTGAGCAACATAATGTGCTGGATTCGCTTTAAATTGCGTCTCTTTATGGAATTCTGGTACAAGATAATGGTAGTTGGTATCGAACCATTTTGTCATTTCAATCGCAAATTGGGTTTTATTACCACGCGCCAACTGGAAATATTGATCGAGAGTTAAGTTTTGGCTATTGAAACCAAAGCGTGCAGGAATCGCACCTGTTGCCACTTGTAAATCTAAAATATGATCGTAAAGTGTGAAATCAGCCACCGCGACAAAATCAGCATTTGCCTTGGCTTGGTGTTGCCAGTTTAGTTCACGTAATCTTTTTGCGATATCTAATAAATCCGCTTCTGCAATTTCGCCACGCCAGTAACGCTCTTGAGCAAATTTAAGTTCACGTTTTGCGCCTACACGCGGAAATCCTGCTAAATGAAATGTTGTCATAATGAATCCTTCTATTGTTTTTGTTTGGTTTAGACGTCTAAACGTCTGTTCATATATAGAATGCAATAGAATTAACAATTAAACAACTTCATAATTTTCAAGTTTTGCATGAATATAAATAATGATTAATTTTTTGATGGCGTAAATAGGATTTAACGCACATTCGTTATTTATATATTTATATAGCAATATAAAATACAGCCTCTATATTTATGCTTATATAGCGATTTCTTAAGGATAAACCAATGAAAAAACAACACAAACTCAGCTTGTTAGCGGTACTTGTTATTTCTAATACCACTTATGCAGAAGAGCAGTTAGAAGCAATTAATGTCACAGCTGAACAACAAGTTAAACAGTCATTAGGTGTTTCAGTCATTTCACAAAAAGATTTAGAACGCGATCCAATTGAAAATGATGCATCTGAAATTATTGCGAAACAACCTGGTGTGACATTAAGCACCAACGCACCGGGCGGTGCGCGTGGTAATAAACGCCAAGTAGATATTCGTGCTATGGGACCAGAAAATACGTTAATTTTAATTGATGGCAAACCTGTAAAATCCCGTAATTCTGAACGCTATGGACGTAATGGTACACGTAATACTCGAGGCGATACCAACTGGGTACCGGCAGATGCAATCGAATCTATTGAAGTATTACGTGGCCCAGCAGCTGCACGTTATGGCTCTGGTGCAATGGGCGGTGTCGTCAATATCAAAACGAAATCACCAACCAGTGAATATCACGGCAGTTTAAATCTTTTCACCGAGCAGCCAGAAGACAGCAAAGAAGGTTACACCAATCGTCTTGGTTTTAACTTCAGTGGGCCATTAGTTAAAGATGTGTTAGGTTTCCGTTTATACGGTAATATTGCAAAAACACTGGCGGATGCATTAGATATTAACGCAGGGGAAGATGCTGGCGTTAATAATAATGCAGGAACACAAGACAACACACGTTATGCTGGTCGTGAAGGCGTGCGTAACCGTGATATTGCAGGGCAATTAGTTTGGAACATTACACCCAATCAAAAATTAACCTTTGATGCGGCATATAGTCGTCAAGGTAATATTTATAATGGTGATACTCAAAACAGTTCAGTTTTAGTCAGTAAAGCAATGACAACCAGTCGTGATCTTGCTTTACAAAAAGCTGAAACCTCAACACTTTATCGTCAAAGTTATAGCTTAACCCATGAAGGAAAATGGGGCGCTTTTGATAACCGCACTTATTTTACCTTTGATCAAACGCGCAACTATCATTATCCAGAAGGTTTATTAGGTAGTACAGAAGGGGCTTATAACGGCTTAAACAAGTCTGTTGGTTTACTCAGAAATTATCGTTTCAGCAATGAACTCTATATTCCATTCACTACAGGTAAAACAGCACATATGTTGACTGTCGGTATGGAAGGCTCTCGCTCGGAATTAAATGATGCGGCTTCGATGACACAAACTATGCAAGTATATGCGATTGTGCCGTGGTTAGCCGATAAAGGCCGTAGTGGTAAAGTGGCGCAAAATGAATGGGCGGCATTCTTAGAAGACAACATTATGTTGCCTAATAACAAAACTATTTTAACACCAGGGATTCGTTTTGATTCTAGTACGAACTCTAAATCAAATTGGAGTCCATCACTAAACTTCTCACACCAAGTTAGCGATAACTGGAAAATTAAAGGTGGGGTAGCCAGAGCTTATAAAGCACCTAATCTTTATCAGTCTTCACCAAATTATCTATTAATTAACGCAAGTAATGGTTGTCCGATTGATAGCGCGAATAACTGGAATAACCCTAACGCATTAAATGCGACTGGTGGTGCGGGTACAGTTAAAAATCCATATACAAACAGCAATCCTAGAGGATTTGACTGGGGACGTGCTTGTTACTTCCTCGGTAATGAAAATATCAAACCAGAAACCAGCTGGAATAAAGAGATTGGTGTGGAATATGAAAAAGACGGCAAATTATTCTCTTTCGCTTATTTCCACAATGATTACCGTAATAAAATCGTTTCAAATGGTGAATTCTTAACCACGATTGATGCGCCTGTTGGTGGTTATGATCGTGAAATTCGTTCAAGCAATACACCAAATGGAAAAGCGATTTACCGTAATTACACGGCAACTAACGTTTATCGTTGGGGGAATACACCAAGAGCAATTATTGAAGGATTAGAAGGGAATATTACCTTACCATTCTTAGATGATGCGTTAGTATTCAGCACGAATTTCACTTATATGCTCAAAAATAAAAACAAGACAACGGGCAACCCGATTTCGCTTGTACCGAAATATACCGTGAACAGTAATTTAAACTGGAAAATTAACGATCATTGGGACTTCAATACGTCTTATACTCGCTATGGTAGACAAAAAACCGTTGAGCATGCTGAAAACTTTATGCAAGTAATTTATACCACAGGTGAAAGCCTTGTTACACAATATCAGCTTGGTAGTTATGGTATTTGGGGGGCGAATGTTGGATATAAATTTAATGACAGTTTAAGCCTACGTGTTGGTGTCAATAATATTTTAGACAAACGTATTTATCGTAATGCGGGTACTGCACGTACTTATAACGAGCGCGGTCGTTCCTACTTTGCGAATTTAAAATACAGTTTCTAGTTTTTCATCCTCTATCATCGTAAGCAAAGTGCGGTCAATTTGGCCGCCTTTTTTTATTTAATATAACGATCATTATATATTTTAGTTTATAATTCACCTCGCTGTAGATTTCAATATTGGAAGGCTATTTTGAGGTGAAAATGGAACTTCACTAGAGACTATAAAAGCCACTGATTCGTTTCTAAGAATTTTTACATTAACTTTTCTAACTATTAGGGAGATAAAAAATATGTGGAAAAAAGCAATAAAACTGAGCTTGATTGCTTTATTAGTTGCCCCTTGCGCATTGCAAGCCAAAATGATTGAAGATGTAGCCGGCAATAAAATTGAAATTGCTGATAATGTGCAACGTATCGCAGATTTATGGAATGCAAACAACCAAATCGTCCTTTTATTAGGCGGAATGGATAAAGTGGTGGCGACTACCAATTATATTCACGATCATCCTTGGTTTGCGGAAGTTTATCCTAAAATCAAAACAGTGACTGCGCTAGGCAACGGACGCGATTTACAGACTGAAGAATTATTAGGTACACAACCAGATGTTGTGATTCTTCCTAGTCAAAACATGGTCGATGAAGTTAATCGCGCAGGATTAAAAGGGGTTTTAGCCATTTTCAAAGATTTTGATGGACTTAAGAAAACTGTTCGATTAACCGCTGATATTATCGGTGGTGATGCGAAAAATATTGCAGAAGAGTACATTAAAGAATTAGAAGGTAATATTGCTTTCACCAAGGAAAGAACGAAACATCTTACTGAGTCAGAGAAACCCGTGGTCATGCATATTACAGGCAATGAGAATCTGACTGTGGTAGACGGTGGAAAAAGTATTATCGGAGCCTGGACCCGTCAAGCAGGGGGGAGAAGTGCATTCCCTGAATTAGACAGCGCAGTCGAGGTGGGATTAGAAGAAGTGATTAAAGTTAATCCTGATGTGATTACTGTTGGTGGTCCAAATGCAGCGCGTGCAGTTACGGAGATTAAACAAAGCCCTCGTTGGCAAAGTATAAGTGCGGTTAAAAATAATCGTATTTTTGTCAACCCAATGGGCACCTTCTTGTGGGATCGTTATAGTGCAGAAGAAGCATTACAAGTTCTTTGGGCTGCACAGGTTTTTCATCCAGATTTATTTAAAGATTTAGATATGGTAGAAAAAACACAAGCTTTTTATAAAAAATACTATAACTATGATCTAAGCAAAGAAAATGCACAGCAAATTTTACAAGGCTTACCGCCTTTAAAATAAGGTATAGATAAACTAAAAGAGCGATGAATATAATTTTTCATCGCTCTTTTTTATTTTAAGAGATTAGAAGCTATATTTTAAAGTTGTGTAATAAGCACGCCCTGGCTCATTATAACTTTGTGCTTTGCCATCAACATATAATCTTTTATTTAAGATATTGCTTACACCGATGCGCGCACTAAAGTTTTGCCATTTATAACCAATACTTGCGCCCCAAATACCATAACTACCTTGGCTTTCTTGAAGCGTTGTATCTTGTGCTAAACCATTACGACTGAAATCCATATAACGTGTTCCTGTCGATTTGCTAAACTGTTTACCAAAACGAGTATAAGTTGTGGCAAAATCGAGGTTATCTGTCACTTGATAAGAAAGTGTAGAAGTAATCGTATATTTTGGTGAAAGATTTAATGGGTTACCTGTTGCACGGTTTTTACTTTTTGTGAAATAAGTAAAGTTAGTATTTAAACTTAATTTATTCGCAATAAGAGGTAAGTTTAAATAGCCTTCAAAACCAGCAACTGTTGCACGAGTTACATTACCCCATTTATAAATATTGGTGGTTTTAATGTAATCTTTTTGGTTGGCTTTTGTCCCATAACGTGTAACGCGAGAGAAACTTGGGTTAAAGGTTGTACCAAGCAAGGTTTCATCTGCTTCAATTTTATTTCGATAATCATTATGGAAATAAGTTAAACCAAATTTATAACCATCTTGATTATGAAGTTCAAAACCAATCTCTTTATTTACACTGGTTTCCGGTTTTAGATCTTTCGTACCAATGGTATAACATGCGCCCACCGTTCTAATATTTGCAGCGGTTGCAGGGCAGTTATTTTGACGGTTTGCCAATACATAACCTTCTGTAATTTGATAAAGGTTAGGAGCTTTATATGCACGGGCGATACCACCTTTTAAGGTTAAATATGGATTCACTTCTTGTGAAAGATTTAAGCTCGGTGTCCAGTTACCGCCAGAAACACTGTGATGATCAAAACGAATGGCTGGGGTAACAACTGTTCCTTGACCAAAGTCAATCATATCTTCAACAAAGACACCGTATTCGCTTAAGCTGGTTTCACCGCTACGGTTTTCACTTTGTAACCAAGGAATGACACCTAAATTCATTGGTTTATTATTTTTTAAGTTATAACTCATCGAACTTGGGTCATTGAGTTTACTGTGATTGGCTTCCATTCCGATAGTCAATAGATGTTCAGCACCCAATGTGAATGGAATACGTAATTCATTGCTAAAGCGAGTATTGGTTAAATCGCTATCAACGAAATTTAAATCACCACCATTCCAATGGCCTTCCATTGCAAAACCTAAACCAACAGGTAGTCTTGCATTGGTTGTTTTATCAAAAGCAATGTAAGTTTCATTTTCACCCCAAGACCATTTACCTTTATGAGTGAGAGAATAAGCTTGACGATAAACACGATTGGTTTCTAAATTTCGTCCCGCTAACTCTTTTTCTTCATCATTTGCTCCCCAAGATTCGCTATCGCCAGAATAAATATTGCCTTGGCGGCTATAACTAGCATCTAAGGTTAAGGTTTGATTTGGGGTAATATTCCAATCTAAACGACCGGCAATATCTTTATTGCGTAAACCTTCACGACCTGCATAAGACCACGTGCCATCTGGATTTTCATTAATAGATGGTGAATCTGCACGAGTTTTACTCCAACTACCATATAAACGGAATCCTAATACATCTTTGATTAAAGGACCGCTTAAATTAAACGTTGTACGGTTAGTTGTGCCGTATTTGCTGTCTTCCGGTAAATTTAAATAATAGGAAAGGCCGCCTTTTAATTCATTTGTAACAGGTTTTGTTTTGATGTTTACGACACCCCCCATCGCACCTGAACCATAACGCGCTGCTGATGTACCACGAATCACTTCAACAGAATCAATTTCTTCCACCGGAACCCATTTACTGTCACCATGTGTATCACGTGCACCGAATCGTCCGTAACGTGCGCTATTACGTGAGGTAGCAGGTTTGCCATCAATTAAAATAAGTGTATTTTCTGGCCCCATAGAACGAATATCAATTTGACGTTTATTGCCGTAAGAGCCATTACTATTACCAGATGTAAAGTTCACACCAGGCTGCATTCTTACTAATTCAGCAATGTCATTAACAACAGGTTGTTTAGCAATTTCTTTAGCTGAGACAACGCTTGTATTAAAACCTTGTTGTGACTGTTCAGCGCTACTATTTGCTGATACCTGTATTTCCTCTAATTGTTCTTCTGCATAGGTAAATGCAGAAATGAGCGCCAAACTCAATAAACTGAGTTTGTACTTTTTGTGTAACATAAAACCTCCATATGATAAAAACAAATATCTTATATATAATAATATATAACGATAGATAAATTTATCACTAAAACATGAGATGTAAAATACCCCAGAGGGGATAATATGAAATATTGATGAGATTTTCTGTTTGTTTATAAACAGGTGCGGTCAATTAGGCTGTCTTTTTAAAGAATAAAAAACCGCACTTTAAAGTGCGGCTATATAAACTTTTTAAACGGTTTAGTTGAGATTATTCAACACCAACCATTACAGAGGTTGCTTTGATAATCGCATATGCTTCTTTACCAACAGCTAAACCTAATTCTTTTACTGCATCGATAGAGATGGTAGAAGAAATGATGTTACCGTTACCGATATCAATGTGTACGATTGCATTCACAGAACCGGTTTCGATTGATTTTACAGTACCTTTAAGTTGATTTCTTGCGCTAATTTTCATAAAGCATTTCCTTATGTTAAGTTAAAGTTAAGATCAAAAAAGAACGCATATTATAACGACAATTTTTAGAAATGCAAATACTACTTAAGAGGTGATAGACCTTTTAAGATTTGCTCAGCATTTTCTTTACTTAGCTCATAACCATAATACTTTTTATAGAAGGCTTGTGTTTTTTCCACCATGTTTAAATCTTTAAATTGCTCAGGATGAAAAAGTTGAGCCGCCCAAAGAATTTGTAACGCCTCTTCTGCGCTATAGCGATCCCATGGGAACGTGCCGGTTGGGTTGGCATAAATACGATTATTTTTGACCGCACTTATTGATTGCCATGCTGGGTCAGCTTTGATTTTTTCAATAGCCGCTTGTGCTTTATTACCGCTGCTGCCGATAATAATGACATCAGGATTCGCTTGAATAATACTTTCTACCGTCACGGTCACCATATTGGCTTCATCAGGTAACACGCTTTTACCGCCGGCTAATTTAATCCATTCACCAATCATCGATTTTCCGCCGTCAATCATCAATAAGTCAGAACCTTTAGTGATATGTAACACCGTAGGGCGTTGTTCATCTTTGATGCCTTTAAGACGACTTTCCACAAATTGAATATTGCCTTCTAATTCTTTGATATAGTTTTCTGCGATTTCAGGGGCTTTATCACCTAACACTTCAGCCGTGATGCGTACGGTTTTTTTCAAACCATCAAAATCTTGGAAACTTACACGCACGCCTTTCAAGCCGGCTTGCTCCACTTCAGTTAACATCGATTTTTTTGAGAGCAATACCGCATCTGGTTTATGACTTAACAGTTCTTCCGTTTGAATGGTTTCACCGTTGGTTAATACCGGTACGTTTTTGATATTTGGATACACTTCGCTATACCAAGGATTGGCTGCGATAGATGTGGTCGTGCCAACCAGTTTATTGGCGCCGCCTAATAGTAAGACAATTTGGTTATTCGCATGCCAAAGATCAGCAACACGTTGAACGTTGTCTGGTAGTTCGATTTTATTTCCTTCAACATCCGTGATAACTTTCGCTTGCAGCGGTAGGGCAAAACAGGCAGCAAGAGAAAGGGCAATCAAGCCTTTTTTTAGAGAATGTTTCAACATATGAATTTCCTTCTAGTGGGTTTATAAATGAGTTATCGCACAAATTTGGCGTTGTAGTGCAGGTACATCAACTAAGCGCAAATCGGTTTGATAAAGTGCTTTTAAATTAGCTTCAGTAATAATTTCTAGTGCGGTGCCTGTTTGTAATTTGCCGTGTTCATTTAATATGGTTACGCGGCTATGGGGCAGGGCACTATGCAACAACATCGGATGATCGGGGTTATGTGTTGTCATTATTATGGTAAAGCCTTGCAATGAGAGCTCTTTGATTAGGCTTAAGGTCTTAAAGACATTACCGTAATCTAATGCCGAAGTGGGTTCATCAAACAAAATCAGTTGAGGTTGTTGCACCAAAATACGGGCAAGATTGACTAGTTGTTTTTCACCACCACTCATTTGCATATAAATTCTGTCAGCAAAATGACTGATACCCAGTTTATTTAAGGCTTCATCAACCAAGGCAAAATCCGCTTCATTTGGCTTATCAAGCACACCTAAATGTGCAGCACGACCAAGCACCACATAATCACGTACACGATATTGATAGGTTTGTGGGCTATGTTGCGAGACATAAGCAATTTTTTGAGCAATTTGTTTACTGCTCATGTCGCTTAATTTGCAATTATCTAGCAAAATCTGACCGCTCTTTGGTTTCAAAAGCCCCGCGATACAGTTTAATAACGTTGATTTGCCACGACCGTTGGCCCCAAGAATCGTCAGTAATTCACCTTTTTGTAAGGTTAAATCAATGCCGTTGAGTAGTGAATGTTCAACGTTGTGCCAGTAATACAGATTGTCAATTTTCAGCATTAGTCCACCACCTTTTGTTTAATCAGAACCCAAGCAAAGAATGGCGCACCGATAAAGCCGGTGAGAATGCCAAGTGGAATTTCTTGAATGTATAAATTACGGGCGAGGGTATCGATAACGAGCAAGAAAATCGCGCCAATAAGTCCAGCAAGCGGCAGGCTTTTGACATTGTTATCGCCGATAAAAAGTCGCGCTAAATGCGGAATCACTAAACCAAGCCAACCGATTGTCCCGCTTAAGCAAACGGATGAAGCGGTCAACAACGTGGCACAAACCACCATTAATCCTCGTTCTAATCGAATATTTGCCCCAATTAATTTTGCTTCACGATCCCCCAATGAAAGCACATTGATACGCCAACGCATTAAAAATAAGCCAAGAGTAGTAAGTAAAATAATTGGTGAAAGGATGAGCAAGTTGTCGTAGTTAGATTTGGTTAGGCTACCTAATTGCCAATACACAATGTCAGCCAGCTGAGTTTCAGGATCAGCAAGATATTTTAATAGGCCTAATGTCGCCATCATAAAACCTGAAACGATAATGCCTGAAAGCACTAGAACAATCGTAGAATCACGTTGAATCAAACGCGGTAAATTCATAGTAAGTATGACTGCAACCAAACCACCAACAAAGGCAAAGGTTTGAATGCCAAGCATGCTAGAACCAACTAAAATCGCTAATGCTGCACCAACACAAGCGCCATTAGATACCCCTAAAATATCAGGTGAAACCAATGGATTACGGAAAATACCTTGATATACCACGCCAGCAATGGCCAAGGAGGCACCGACAAGTATGGCGGCAATTACACGAGGCAAACGAAGATTAAAAATAATGTTGTTTTGCACATCATTAGTGTTACCGCCAATAAGACTTTGTACCACATTCTCAAGTGGAATCGCAAAACGTCCCCAAGAGAGTGAAAATAAAACCAACCCGATAAGGAGGCAAAGTAAAAGAGGAAAAGTAAGAGAAGATTTGTTCATATACTCAAAATTCGTTGTTTTTGTAAGTATATAGCGATTGTGTTTTTTTGTATATAGCGAAAATTGAGTAAAAAATAACCGCACTTTTAGGAAAGCAGCCCCCATAAAACGGGAGAATAATAAAATTATTTTACAGTATCTAAACCTGTTTCTATGAAGCAACACTTAATAGTATTAAGAATTTATTATCCCCTATAAATTTTAATGATTTAAAAGTTATATTTCTTTACATAACAGATAAATATGTCTTCATTTTTTATTTTAACTTTTATAGAATAACAGCATCTTAATAAGTTTAGTCTGCGGGGTTTTTATGTTAAGTGCATTATTAAGAAGTGGTGAAATAAAAAACTATACGCCATTAGGCCAAGATGGCATGGCAGTTTACACGGTAGCATCCCAGTTGCGAGATGCACTTAAGTTTAAGAGAGGTCGATCCTTTGCTGAATATTTAGCAATTCCTCAACGCAATGAACAAGGTGATAGAATAGACTGGTATGTGCCCTTTGATTCCTCTCGTGCAGATGGGCAATATATGATTATCCCTTGGACTTCAGCTACGGAAGAAGAACGTGAAAATGCCCGCTCAGAATTGAAGATTTTTGAGCGCACAGCATTAGAGTTAGGTAAAGAGCTGATTCAATCTCCCTCCTCAAAAGGTGATCAATTACTATTTGCTCGTTTGCTTTGCGGTGGTAACCCCGACGATATTACTGATCCTGAAAATCTCAAAACCTTACGCTTTCCTAATCCAGAACATGTTTATTTAGTCAATGATCGCCCAGTAATTACCTTCTGGGGATTTCTTGAAAAACATGCCGCTGCTCATGGTAATCCATTCCTTTCTTTACAAGCTGCAGTCCCAAAACCAATTAAACCCGCTTCACCTACAACACCAGTGATTGAACCTGTAGTTGCGAAAAAGCACCCTTGTCGTGTGTTCTGGTGGGTATTGCCGTTATTACTTGGATTACTTTTATTATTGGCTTGGTGGTTTAAGGATTTATGGTGGCCAAAAGAGGAAGCAACAGTAAAAAATGACCCTGTCACAGTTTCTGAGCCACAAACAAAAAATCTCAAAAAGCCGAAAGAAAAAGAATTACGTAAATTGAAAGATGTTCTTTACCGGTATCTGAATGGACGTTGGGTTGATGGAAAGGGTGTGGCTGTGACAGATCCTTCAGTTTTAAATCAACTAGGCGATGCTCCAGTTGTTGGAGAAGGAAATATGCAAGGTGAAGGTCTTAATACACCATTAACAGAAACAGATGCTGCCAAAGCTGATGAATCAAAAAATGATAAAGCAGATGATGCTAAAGCAGAGCAAAATAAAGATGAAAATAAACAACAACCGCCAGTAGACCCTCTAGCAGAGGATAAATCGGATACTAAAGAGGATCAAAATAAAGTAGATGAAAAAACACAGCAACCACCAGTAGATCCGTTAGCCGAAAATAAATCAGATACTCAGGCTGGACAAAATAAAGAAGATGATAAAAAGAATCAAACCACTTCTAATGCTAATGCTAAACCATTACAAATTCCAACAACTAGTACACAAAATGGTAATGTAGATTTTCTAAATGGCCAGTGGAATGCTGGAGCGGGGATTCAGGATAAAACTACTGGTAAGCCTCTACGCTTAAAATATGCATTCTCAGGTGGCGTAGGTCAAGTACAAGTACAACGCGGTGACGGCGTACAATGTACAGGAGATGTTTCTGCAAAAATGCAAGGCAGTGGTTTGAATATTACTAATAAAGGTGTCGCAAAATGTAGCGATGGATCAAGCTATCAGCTACCTGAAGTAATTTGTAAACCTGGCGCGAAGAGTATTGCAGATTGTCAAGGTGGATATGGCTCAGGACAGAGCTTCCCAATGACAATGAAATCGAATTAGTGAACCAATAAACAACGAATAGAAGCGAGAATAAAAATGTTACCGGATTTACATCATTACGGAAAAGAAATCTCACTAATTATGAATAGTGGGGTGCAATTTTTAGACTTCGGTTTAAAAATTGATTGGAAAGACAAAGAATGGCGTACCAAAAGTATGGGAAACTTCGCCTCAGGCGGTGAGAACCATCCAATTCGTCGATTAGTTGAACATCGTAGCGGTGAAGGTTATTGCGATAGCAGTGATTTGAGCCGAATGGTTAAAGTGGAACATGAAATCAGTGTAGAACAGTCATTCAAATTATTAGATGGTGTTTGGTTACCTATTCCTGTTTTGCGTACAGTAGCTTCTACAGATGGTTTTGATGAAGGCCCTTACAACTGGGCACGTGCACGAATTGTTAAACTAGCTGAACCAGATGTAGAAGGCAATACTTATCGAGTTACTTTAGCTTTTGATACTAAAATTTTTCCTAATCGTGCTGATGTTGCTTACCTTGCACCAACTGAAGAAGATGTGCGTTCTGGCGCAGTTTTTGGTCTCGCTTATCAATCTCATCAAATGTCGTGGTTTTTGGACTACAAATGGATAAATGAATGGTTATTGGAACTCTTCACTGAATTAGCTCCCGAAAATGATCGTTTAAAAATTCATCCAGATGATCTGAAAATGGACATTGCTGCTAAATTTCATCAAGGTCATTACTTGAATATTTTGGCTATTCTAGGTGAAGAAATTGATATTCCACGGATTAAAATGATTTCCAATCGTTCTGATGAAATTAATCGTGCAATTCCAGTTGATATGGTATTGGATGTGGGAAACTCCCGCACGTGTGGAATTTTAATTGAAGATCACGTGCAAGAAAAAGATGGCTTGAAAAAACGCTATGAATTGGAATTACGTGATTTGACGCGCCCAGAACGAGTATATTCTGAGCCATTTGAAAGCCGTGTTGAATTTGCCCAAGCGTTTTTTGGCAAAGATCATTTTTCTGTACAAAGTGGGCGTCGTGATGCTTTCCAATGGGCAACAATTGCGCGTGTAGGGAAGGAGGCCGCTCGTTTAGCAAGCCGTCGAGAGGGGAATGAAGGTTCAACAGGTTTATCTAGTCCAAAACGTTATTTATGGGATGATGCCCGTTATGAACAAGGCTGGCGTTTTAACTCATCCTATGTAAAAACAGATTACGAGCCTTATGCAACAGCAGATCCGCTTTCTGGATTAATCAATGAGTATGGTGAAGCATTACATATTTTGCGGGATGATATTGACGAAGAATTTGAACGCAAAATGCCTGTATTCCAACCTAAATATTCTCGTCGTTCATTGATGACGTTTATGTTATCAGAAGTGTTGATGCAAGCATTAATGCAGATTAACAGTCCTGCTCAACGAGCTAAATTGGAACATTCTAAAGCACCACGTTTTTTACGTTCGATTATTTTGACTGTACCACCAGCAATGCCTAAACCTGAACGAGAAATTTTCCGTCAATCTATTTATCAGGCTATCGGCTTAGTTTGGAAATCTCTTGGCTGGGATAAATCTGATGATGATTTTGACTTCAATTCACAAAGTGCAAGAGAAAAATATTGGCCGATTTTACCTGAGGTGATTATTCAATGGGATGAAGCAACCTGTGGACAAGTTGTTTATCTATTTAATGAAACTCAAAATAACTATGGGGGGCGACCAGAAGAATTTATTGCTGCATTGCAACGTCCAGATAAAAAAGAAAAGGATCGTATTACTATCGCAACTATTGATATAGGTGGTGGTACAACAGACTTAGTAATCAACGATTACTCGCTGGATTATGGAGAAAACGGTGGTTCAGGTAGTAATGCCTATATTATCCCGACTCAGCGTTTCCGTGATGGTTTCAAAGTGGCCGGTGATGATATTTTGCTAGATATGATTCGTAATGTAGTAGTGGAATCTTTAACTGTTGGTTTGAAAAATGCAGGTTTACGTGATCCTGAACCTATTCTTTCTGAATTGATTGGCGATCAGGCATTAAAAGTACAAGATGCATTATTACGCCAACAATTGACATTACAAGTATTCAGCCCAATTGGCTTGCGCGTATTGAAAGAGTACGAAGGTTATGATCCAATGCAAAAGACCAATGCATTAAATGGGAAGACTTTTGGTGAATTATTAGAAGACGTAGAACAGCCTACAGAAAGTGTGTTGGACTATATTAATGAACCGATTCGCCGTGCCTTAGGTCGTTCAGATTTTAATATTTTAGATTTACCGGTTCAGGTGAATTTAGAACGTATTCACAGTTTATTTATTCGTGGTGATTATTTTGATATCTGCAAAACCTTCAACGCCTTGTGTGAGGTCGTCAACAGCTATCAATGTGATGTGTTGTTACTAACCGGCCGACCATCTCGTTTGCCTGGTGTACAATCCTTCTTCCGTTCTCGTTTACCTTTACCAGTCGGACGGATTTTACCATTACATCATTACCGCACAGGAAACTGGTATCCATTCCACAAACAAGGTCGTATAGATGATCCAAAAACGACTGCCGCAGTGGGTGCGATGCTTTGTTTCTTATGTAAAGATATGCGTTTAACCAACTTCTATTTACGCTCAATGGCAATGACTGCTTATTCCACAGTGAAATACATTGGGTATTTAGATAACAATAACGTAATTAAAGACAGTAACGTTTATTATCACGATATTGATTTAGACAATGAGGATTATGATTTCCCAGATACCTCCTTTGAAGTACGCGGTGATACCCGTTTAGGTTTCCGTCAATTGAATGTGGAGCGTTGGGTTGCTTCTCCACTTTATATGCTCTCTATAGAAAGCCGCGAATGGAAAGCGATGTTGAATAATGAAGGTGTGGTATTACAAGTAACATTAGGTATAAAAAATAGCCGTAATAGCCAAGAAAGAGCAGAAAATTTCTACATAAAAAATGTGACAGCATCAAATGGCCGTTCTTGCGTACGAGAAAGGGATATTACCCTTCATCTAAACACAATGACCGATGCGGGACTTGGTGATCAAAAATTATATTGGTTAGATACTGGCTGTGTGAAACGATAGGTGGAAGAGAAAATGACGGATAATCAATTAACAGAATCTTGGGATAAGGTATTCCAAGCATCACAACAAGCGATTGATTGGGTAAATGATGTTCGCCCAAATGTTGCTCGTTTAAATAATGAGGCTGATGGTTTAATTCTTGAATTAAGACGTTTACGTAATACAGCAAAACGCCTAGGTGCCGTTTCTTCTAAACCAATTACAGCTGGTTTTTTTGGGTTATCACAGGCAGGTAAATCTTTCTTAATTTCAGCACTGGCTGCCGATCAAAAGGGCAATTTGGAAACTATTTTTGACGGCCAACAGTTGGATTTCATTAAACATATCAATCCTCCTGGTGGCGGAAAAGAAGCAACGGGTTTGGTTACTCGTTTTACTCGTTCAGCAAAAGCAGCTGTTCCAGGCTATCCTTTAGAACTTCGCTTATTTCATGAAATTGAAGTTGCCAAAATTTTAGTTAATGCTTATTTCAACGATTTTGATAAAGAACGTGTGACTTATCAATTGGAACAATCTCGCATTAATGAAATACTTAAACCTTTAAATGCTAAATTAAATGCTCAACCTGTAAAAGGTGTTAATGAAGATGACGTAGTTGATTTGCAGGATTACGCCCAGGAAAGCTTCGGAAAATCTTTATCTGTATTACAGGCTAATTATTGGGCTAGAGCGGTAGCCATGGCACCAAGATTGAGCATTGAAGATAGAGCAACATTATTCTCCATATTATGGGCAGAAATTCCAGAGTTGACTCAAATCTATATTCAATTTGCAAAAACACTGGCTCAATTAGGTAATCCTGAACGTGTTTATGCACCACTTACCGCAGTAGTAAAAGATAATGGTAGTGGTGGTCTTTCTCAAGCTGACAGTATTATGAATGTGGATATGCTTGAGCGTTTAGGTACAAATCGAGATGAACAAATTGCTGTTCGTCCTTTTATTGAAGAAGGCCATGTTGGTGAACCTGTTTCCATTTCTTTGGCTGAATTAACCGCACTTACCGCAGAATTAGTTTTCCCGTTGATTAACCCAACTAAAGTTCCGGCTGTTGAAACGGTTGATTTATTAGATTTCCCTGGGTACCGTGGTCGTTTAGCAATCACTTCTTTAAGTGAAGTAAAAGAAGGCAATCCTGTATCTCAACTCATTTTAAGGGGCAAAGTAGCTTATCTTTTTGAGCGTTATACCGATAGTCAAGAAATGAATATTTTGATTGTTTGTACTCCATCAACCAAGCAATCTGATGTGAATAGTGTAGGTCCTGTATTGGAGCGTTGGATTAATAAAACGCAAGGAGATAATCCGACTGATCGTGCTAAACGTAAACCAGGACTTCTTTGGGCGATAACTATGTTTGATATGCGTATCAGTAGTGATTTGGCCAAAGATGAAGATATGCTGAAAATGTCTTGGGGACAAGGTGGATTGCTGAAACAAACGATTTTAGAGCGCTTCGGAAACTATGCTTGGCTAAATGAATGGGCAAATGGCAAGCCGTTTGATAATGTTTTTTTAGTACGTAAACCGGGTTTCAAAGTGGCTTTTTTAGAGATGGATAATACTGAAGAATTAGCCATTAATCCTAAAGAGGCTGGGCAGCTTAATCTTTTACGTAGTACTTTTGCTAATGACCCTGATATTCAAAAACATGTTGCTCAACCTCAAGAAGCCTGGGATGCAATGATGAAATTGAATGATGGTGGGATGCAACGAATTAGTGATTATTTAAAAACGATTGCTTTACCGGAAGTTAAAGCTCAACGTTTAACTGAGCAACTTAATGAATCTATCCATCATATTGTAGAAAACCGTTTTTCTTCTTGGTATCAAAGTGAAGGAGCCGAAGAGGTCAATAAAAAACGCCAATTAGCACAAATGATTGTTGGTGAATTAAGTAAAAAAGGGCTTTTGGTCGGTGAGTTTTTACGTTGTCTTCAATTACCTGAAGAGACAATTCGTTCTTTATATTTTTCTGATTATGAAGAGGTCTTACTAAACAAAGGTGAAGAAGAAACTAAAGCACAAGAAAATTCAGCAAATACCTTTGATGCTGGTTTTGGTTTTAGTTCAGAAGGGTTTGATTTATTTGCTGAACCGGCTCCTGTTGTTGTAGAAGAGAAACCGGCTGAAAAAATTGTGGAATCTCGTTTTGCTATGGCTGCATTTAAATCCTGGATTGAACATTTGCGTTCAATTTCTTCTGATCAGCATTTGATGCAATTCTTTGGTTTTACTAAAGAAGCCGTTGAAGGTTTAGTTGGTGAATTGATTACTGGTGCAAATCGTCTTCATTTACAGGATAAACTTTCTAAGGTCGTTTTCCGTAATGAAAACGCAGGAAGTAAACGTGATCAATTAGCTGAGCGTCAAGTGTTTTCCATTAATACTGAAATTGCGGATTTTATTGCATGGTTAGATTTTGTTAATCAACCACTGACTCAACGTCCGGCTAGTCGTGTGATGAACGAGCGAGCAATATTTGAAAATAGGGAAGTTGAAAAGGTAAACGGTTTACCTAAATTAGATGACCAAACTAATAATTACACTAAAAATTATCTTTTTGACTGGTTTGTAGCCTTTGGTCACTTTGCTGAAGGAAATGCCGGACACAGCGCTGGACGGGAAATTGATCAGGTCAGCAATACAAAGTTAGGTTCGGTATTAGATTTATATCGTTCTGCACAATGCTAAGGAATAGAAAATGTTACGAATTCAATTAGAGGAAGATCGTCCAGGATACGCTAAATTCACTGCGACGAAATGGAGTGGTAGTACAGAAGTTGAAATTGCAGTACAGCGAAATCAGGATGGCTGCTATTTTAATGGCAATGATACTCCATGGAATCCAGAACCAGTATGGCATAAGGTGGAGGGATTAACCTTAGAAAATGATGTATTGCAAGGTGTTATTGGTAAATGGCTAATTGATAGCCTTGTTCAACAGATCGGTAATGTACGTTATATGATGTCTGTCCGTGATGTACAGGACGGTACGATTGTTGATAGTGGCCCAGTCAGAATGGTTGGTAATATCTTAGCTTCTCTTGCTGGTGGTGACTCCAGTCGAGAAGACAATGTACAAAGTCATGTGCAAGCTGAGCCAGAACCAGTTATTGAAGAGCCTTTGGTAGAACCCATTGTTGTAGCTGAAAATGAGCAATCAACAGAACCAGCTATAGTATTTGAAGATTTAGCGCAAAACGAAACGCAGGCTGAACCTGCAGAGAATATTGAAGTACCAGTTTCAGTAGAGCAAAAGAAAAAAGGTAAAGGCGGCTTAATTGCCTTAATTTTAGCCCTGTTAATTGGCGGTGGTGTTGGAGCTTATTTCTTCTTAAATAAGAAAGATGAGCCAGTGGCAAAATCTGACTGTGCAGTGGATACAAATACTAATGATGAATTGGCGTTTATTCAGAGCTGTTTGAAAACTAAACCAGAACCAAAACAAATTTTAGAAATTATTGCTTCGGCTAAACAAGCAAATAAATGTGCGATTGCTCAACGACTTTATGCCAACCAGGCTCAAGGTGGAAATGTGGAGATTGCACTGGCTTATGCGGAGGAATATGAAAAAGGTAGTTCTTGTTTCCAAGCTGACAAGGAAACGGCAATTTATTGGTATGAAACTGCATTAAGTAATGATCCGAATAATGCGACAGCTAAAGAAAAATTAGAGGCATTGAAAAAATAATGAAACAGTTAAGACTTTCTACTTTATCTCTTTGTTGCTTAACAGCAATCATGTCTCCATCAGTTTTTGCTGAGGAGATAAAACCATTACTGCAAGAGGGCAAAACCACACTTTATCAACGCGTGTTAAGTACACCAAGTTGTGAGTTATTAGCAAAAAGTGATGCTAAGAGCGGTCAAAAAATTCCTGCTTTTTCCCGCTATTATGTATATAAACGGGAAAATATAGGTAATAAGTCTTTATTACAGGTAGGTCCAGATAGCTTTGGTAAAACTGTCGGTTGGTTAGATGCTAATTGTGCTATACCTTGGAATATGCAAATGACAATGGTCTTTACTAATCCATCTGATCGGGGTTCTTTATTGTTCTTTAAGGATAAAGCAACACTTGAAAGTATTATTAATGACAATTCTCCAGCAAAAGCAGTTGAGCCAATTCGTGCTGAACTTTCCCAAAAGAAAAGTAGTGAGAAAGTGTTAGCGGAAGAACCAAAGGAATTTGTAGATTTCCAAAAAAACTTCTATCTCTTACCTGTTTTACAGGGAGAAGAAGTGATGGATAGTCAAGGATTTTATGAGCGCTTGTTAGAAGTTGCATCTGTCAGCAAAAATGATAAGCCGGTCACTCAACCGACTACAAGCACAACAAACAATAATCAAACGAACAAAACAGGTCAAAACCAACCTCAAGAAATTGTTGGATTTAGCGCTGCGGTAGTATTTGTTATTGATTCGACGATTTCTATGGACCCTTACATCAATAGAACGCGCGATGCGATTAAAAAAGTTTATGAAAAAATCGAAAAAGAGAACCTGGGTAAACAGGTTAAATTTGGTTTAGTGGCGTTCCGTTCAAGCACTAAAGCTGTACCTGGATTAGAGTACACTTCGAAAATGTTCGTTGACCCAAGTACCGTAAAAGATGGTAAAGATTTCATGGATAAAGTGGCAAATTTAAAACAAGCTACTGTTTCTTCAAAAGAATTTAGTGAAGATGCTTATGCCGGTGTATCACAGGCATTAAATGAAATTAATTGGAATAATTTTGGAGGCCGTTATTTAGTATTGATTACTGACGCCGGTGCAATTGAAGGGGATAATCCAATTTCGACTACGGGGTTAGATGCAAAACAATTACGTTTAGAGGCTCAGCATCGAGGTGTTGCGCTTTATACTCTACATCTTAAAACACCATCTGGAAAAAATAACCATCAAATAGCTCAAGCACAATATAATGAATTATCTTTTAATAATTATTTAAATAAACCACTTTACTATCCGGTCAATGCTGGAGATGTGAATGAGTTTGGGCAAAAAGTAGATACTCTTGCTAGTGCTTTAACTAAGCAGGTAAAACAAGCTTACTCAGGTGAAGAGGCTGCTGGTAGCGTATTAACTGCCACCACAAAAACAGGCGGTGATCCGAAAAAATCTGAAATTGAAGAAGATGCTGTTTTATTAGGTAAAGCAATGCAATTGGCATATTTAGGGGATGTAAAAGGTACAAAAGCACCACCAGTATTTAAAGCTTGGGTGAGTGACCGTGATTTTGCTAAACCAACAATCCCAACTGCCGAGGCTCGAGTATTACTAACTAAATCACAATTAAGTGATTTGAGTGATGTAGTAAAGAAAATTGCGGATGCGGCAAATAGTGGGTTAATTTCACCAACAGATATGTTTGCACAACTTCGTTCAGTAGCTGCTGCAATGGGACAAGATCCAAATAAAATTAAGGAAGATAAATCAACTAAATTGGCAGATTTAGGTTTACTTGGTGAATATTTGGATGGTATTCCTTATAAGAGTCAAGTGACAGGAATTGATGAAGATACTTGGAAAGGTATGAGTGTGCAGGAACAAGAGAAATTTATTCGCGATCTGCATAGTAAGTTACGTCATTATCGTATTTTTAACGAGGACCAATCTCGTTGGATTTCTTTATCAGAGGGTGCAGATCCTCGCGATAATGTATATCCAGTACCATTGGATGCTTTACCATAGAAAAGGATATAGCGTGCTAACCATTAAAGATTTATCCATAACTCGCGGACAAGGGGAGCAAAGTTTTACGGTTTCCCTACCGCATTTATCTTTGGCTGAAGGTGAGGTCGTTTCACTTTGTGGTTCGAGCGGTTGTGGAAAAAGCACGCTATTGGAAATGATGGGGCTAATTTTAAAACCGGATAACTTGAGCCAATATGAATTGAGCTCAGCTACGTTAAGCATGGATTTAGCCCCCCTTATTCTGAGTAATAAGCAGAAAACTTTGGCTGAGATTCGCTCTAAAAATCTTGGCTTTATGTTACAAAATGGTGGGCTATTACCTTTTTTAAGTGTATGGCAAAATATTCTGCTACCTTGTCAAACAAATGGGATTTTAGCTGATGAAAGTTGGTTACATCATCTATGCGAAAAACTAAACATCAATCATTTAATGACAAAATATCCAAAGCAGCTTTCTATAGGTGAACGTCAACGGGTCGCTTTTATTCGCTCTATTGCCCATAAACCGCTTTTATTATTAGCAGATGAACCGACATCTGCATTAGATCCCCACCACTCAGAGGTCTTATTTCATTTAATGCTATCCTTAGCAAAACAGCAAAAAATAGCCGTGTTGCTAGTAACTCACGATTGGGATTTAGTGCAACGTAATGAACTTCGTACTTTTAGTGCAAAATTGGATATGTCTTTACGTCAGTCTTGTTTTATTGAACAAGCCAATAATAACTAGCAAGAATAGGGTATCTTGATGAAAAATAGATTTACATTATTGGCAAAATTAGCACTAAACGATATTTTCTATGATCGTAAGGTTTCTTTTTGTATTATTGCTTCATTGGTAGCAGTAATTGCTCCTTTATTGCTTCTATTTAGTTTGAAATATGGCATTGTTTCTCAATTACGTCATCAATTGGTTAATGATCCAACCAATTTAGAAATTAAAATTGTTGGTAATTTAAATCTTTCTCAAGACTGGTTTGATTGGCTTAAACAACAGCCGGAAACCCAATTCTCGATTCCATTAACGCGTTCGCTTAATACAATTATTGATTTGAAGAAAGAGGCAAATTTTGTTCGTAATGTGGAATTAATTCCAACAACTTCAAACGACCCAATTACTCAACAATCTTTGCTAAATGATAATTCGATTATTTTAAGTGCATTAAGTGCAGAAAAACTACAAGCTAAACAAGGTGAAAGTATTACTTTAGTTGCAACTCGAAATGAAAATGGGCAAGAAGAAAAGGCATTATTGCAATTAAAAGTGCAAGCTATTTTAAATGAGCAACAATTTCCTCGTGCTGCAATTTTTGTGCCCATGTCATTATTAATTGGTGTTGAAGACTTTCGCGATGGTATGAAAACGGAACTATTCCCTGCAGCAAGTGGAAAGCCAAATGATCAACTCCGTAAAAATTTTGCTAGAGCGAGAATTTATGCTAAAAGTTTGGATGATGTAGCACCTCTAGCACTAAAGCTACGTGAACAATTTCATATTGATACTCGAACGGAATCCAAAGCGATTGAAAATGTAAAAGCGATTGATAGTGTATTAAATGTTATTTTTATGGTCATTGCTTTTACCTCTGTGGTGGGTTGCGTGCTATCTCTTATTGGCGCATTTCTTGCAAATATTGATCGAAAACGTAAGGATATTGCTGTTTTACGGTTAATAGGTTTTCAACAAAGTGCGGTTGGTATTTATTTAGTTTTTCAAGCAATCGTACTCAGTAGTATTGCTTTCATTTTATCTTATGGGCTGTATTTGTTTGGCAGTCAATTATTTAATCAAATACTAGGAACAAGCTTAAGTGGCTCCCATTTTGTTAGCCGTTTGGCTCCAATACATTTATGCTTGGCTTTTATTTTATCTTTTCTACTTGCTGGCGTGGTTGCTGCTATAGGGGCAGTTCGCGCAGTAAAAATTCAACCTGCGGAGAGTCTGCGAGATGTTTAAATATCGCTTTTCTTTATTAGCATTAATTATGGCCAGTACGGCTGTTTCAGCCCAACCTTGGGAAGAAAAATTTTTTAATCCGAAAAAATTAGATGGTGATATTGTATTACCCATGCCTTGTGAAGGGAGTATGGTTTTTCGAGTAATTAAAACTAACACTAAAAAACCATTAGAAGATATTAAAGTCACTCTCGGTGGTAATAGCAATGATGAAGATGGTTATGCACAATATGCTACGCCAAATTATATTTCGGGTAGTTTTGCCAATGAAAAACAAGAACGCTATTTATTAATGGGAAAATATGAGGTGACAGAAGCTCAGTTTAATGCCGTAATGAAAGGAGGTGAGCAATGTCCTTCAGTAAATATGAAAACCAGTTTACCAGCAATTAATATGAGTTGGTTTGATGCAGTAGAATTTACCCATAAATATAATGAATGGCTACTTAAAAATGCAGCCGATAAACTTCCAACGGAAGATGGAAGTAAAGGTTTTGTCCGTTTGCCAACTAATGCTGAATGGGAATTTGCTTCTCGAGGTGGGGTTGCGGTTGATGAAGCTACATTCCGTGAAAATACCTTTCCTATGCCAGATGGTATTGCTCGTTATGCATGGTCATCTAAAAATGCTAATGGTCGTTTGCAAGTTATCGGTTTACTTGAGCCGAATCCACTTGGTTTATTTGATACATTGGGGAATGTTTCTGAAATGGTATTTGACGGTTTTCGTGCTAATAAGCTAAGCCGCTATCATGGTCAGGAGGGAGGCATGATTGCCCGAGGTGGAAGCTATATTAAAGGAGAAAGTGAAGTCAACAATACTTCACGTATTGAGGTTCCTTATTACGATAATAATGGCGCGATGAAGAAAAAAGATATGGGATTCCGTGTAGCAATTACCGCACCTTTATTAACATCAAATAATCGTATTAATCAATTACGTCAAGAATGGTCTGCTTTAGGCTCAGATAGTAAAGAGATTAATGATCCAAATATTGTAGGTAAACTGGAAAAATTAGCGTCGAACGTTGAAGATGAAAAACTTAAACAAGAAATCACTAAGACCAAAGATGAATTGCGAGCAGCAAACCAGGCACGAGATGAACAGAGAGATGCCGCAATTCGTTCGTCCTTACAATTAGGTGGATTCCTTTGTGCTAATGTTTCTGATTTACAGGCAGAAGTAGAACAGCAAGAAACAGCAGTAAAAGCTTTTGCTGAGGAAATAAAAAATGAACAGGATACCGATTTAAAACAAATTTATCAGCAAAAAGAAGCTGATTTTAAACAACGTTTACAAGAAGCTGAAAAAGCCAGAGACTTTGTTGTTCAATATTATGCAGGCACAATTACTAGCACATTTGACACTTATAGCCTTGCTAATGTAAAAGAACAAGTAGAAAGAACAAAATCCATGATGAATGAGAAAAAACTTGCTAATGGACAAGCGACGAATTTGAGCCAGTACCTTGATTTATATTGGAAACATTTAAGCCAATATTATCAGAATGGCAAAATTACCCGAGAACAATGGTTACAGCAATGTAATCAAATTAAACCTCAAACTCACTAATGATAAATAAGGAAAATCTTATGAAATTGAAAAAGACCTTTGGTGTACTAATTTTATCTAGTTCATTAGCCCTTGCAGGCTGTGCTGGTACAGGTAGTAGTTCAAGCAGCTTAGATAGCGGTGATGATGCTAAATTTTTTAGCTCATCAGGCTGGGGTTCTTGTGCTTGGGGTGCTGCAGGAGGTGCTGCATTAGGTGCTTTAACAGGATTATTGACGGGTGGTGATACTGAAAGTACTGTAGCTGGTGCAGCAATTGGTGGAGCAGCAGGCTGTGCAGCTGGTATGAGTGCTAACTACTATTTAGAAAAACAACGTAAAACTTATGTGAAAAAAGAAGATCGTTTGAATGCTTATATTGCTGATGTTCGTCAAAATTCACAGATGGTACAAAAATCCACAGCAAAATTAAATGCTGCTACGGCTAAAAACAATCAATTGATCGCTAAAGTGAATAGTCAATTAAAATCCGGAACAATTCAAAAAGCAGAAGCTAAACAACAATTAGCTCAAGTAGATGCTGATATTAAAGCTGCAAAAGAACGTTTAAGTGTAATGAAATCCAATTTAAATATGCTTAGCGATACAGCTAAAGCTGAACGTTCTTCCGGTGCTTCAAGCAAGAGATTGGATCAAGAAATTTCTCAATTAAGAAAACAGGTTTCAACCTATGAACAAGCATTACAAGCACAGGTGAAACAGCGCTCTGCAATTCAAGTTGGGTAAGGAGTTAGCGTGAAAACGATTAAATTATTCACCGCACTTTCTGCTTGTGCTTTATTAGTTGCTTGTTCAGCGACGCCTGAAGAATGTGATCCAAATGTGGAGCAAAGTATTTGGGGTAAAATGGCCTGTGTGAATTCAGGTAGCTATGATGCCCGAGTACAGCGTAAAGAAAGCGAGTTATCACAAGAGCAAGCCAAAAATGCTGATTTGCAAGCTAAAAATAAACGAGCTCAAGAAGCAAAAAATAAATCAACCAAGCAACTTAATCAGAAAAAAGCTGCATTGGCTAATTTAAATAAAGAATTGCAAAATGATGCAGCCTTGCTTAAACAAAAAGCTCAAGGTAATAGCGACCTATTAGCAAAAATTCAAGAAGTAGAACAACAGATGAGTCAAGTAAATACTTCTGATGCTTCTGATGAGGCAAAAGCGAAAGAGTTGCAAGCGTTACAGCGTAAATTAGCAGCTTATAAAAAAGCACTTGCTATCAAGTAATCATAAGGATTAAGAGCTGATCTTTTCAGGTCAGCTCTTGTTATTAGAATAAGAATATCATTCGTTTTTATTCTAATAATACAGACTCAAACATAGAGGACTTTATGCAACGTTTAGCACGTTTTAAACTAGATGAGATTAATCAAAATGCCATTGTGTTATTTGAACACTATGATGAAATAATCAAAATAATACGATCTCATCTTCCACCAAGTACAGCAACTTTATTTGCTAAACCAGAAATAAAATCAGATCAAGTTACTGTGGAATGGTATAGCGAATTAGAGGGTCAGCCTTATCTTGTATCCAGTAATGAATCTGGAAATACGATATTACAGAAAATAGCACCACTTATTCAGCAGCGTTTAAATGCAATTAATAGTCTTACGCAAAGTCTTACACAGAAAGGCTTAATTACGCCTGAACAAAACGCTTGGTTAACACAATTAGTTGAAGGTGCTAGTCATGATACCAAACAAATTTATTTAGTAAATAATGAACCGGTTATTACTGGTTGGGGTATCGGAAAAAAAGTAGAACCACCGGCTCCGCCACCGATTGTCCCTGTGGCAACACCTAAACACCGTTGGTGTTATTGGTTATTACCGCTTCTTTTATTGCTACTCGGTTTATTGGCTTGGTGGTGGTTTAATCGTGAACCTGTTGTTCCCCCTAAAGTGGAACCACCTAAGGTAGAAGAACCGAAAAAAGAAGAACCAAAAATTGAGGAGCCTAAACCAGAATCGCCAAAAGAGGAGCCAAAGGTTGAAGAGCCTAAACCGGAACCTCCAAAGGAGGAACCAAAGATTGAGGACCCTAAACCAGAGCCTGTTCAAGAGCCTATTAAGGAAGAGCCAAAAGTAGAACCTCCTGTTGTTGAGCCACCGAAGGAAGAGCCTAAACAACCACCACAAAAAGTGTGTAAGCCGAAATACAAACCAGGTGAAACACCACAAATGGTGATGATCTTTGATAATTCTGGATCAATGTTTTTTACTATGCAGGAAAGCTCACAAACCATTGATGCCTTCATTCAACGTGCAGAGACATATGGTGCTAGCGATGAAGAAATTCAATATATGCAGCGCTTACCAAATCGCTTATCCACAGCGAAAAAAGCCTCTACCAACATTATTAATAGTATTGGTAAAAATGTGGATATCGGCTTAGTTTCATTAAGAACTTGTCCAGCTGCAACCAATCATGGTTTCTATTCACCAGGTAAACGTAATGCGCTTAAAGCTAAAATTCAAGCAATGACACCTGCAGAAGGTGACAGCAGCGGTACTCCACTATACAACGGATTACAGGTTGCTAGCTCTATGGTTGATGGAGTAAAACGCGATGCTTTCATTTTGATTTTAAGTGATGGAAAAGATAACTGTAATACACCAGATATTTGTGGCCTAGCAAATCAAATAGCCAGACAAAAACCGCGTTTAAAAGTGAATGTGGTTGATATTGGGGGGGCTAGAGCTGCCAACTGTGTAGCTAGCGCTACTGGCGGAAAAGTATTTACCGCAAATAATCAGAAACAAGTGGTGAGTATGGTGAATCAAGCTATTAAACCTATGACTAAAACTGATGAGTGTGAATAAGGAACGCTTATGCAACGTCTAGCTCGTTTTAAATTGCAAGAAATTAATCAAAATGTGACCGCACTTCTTGCCCATTATGATGAAATAATTAAAATCTTGCGTAGCCATTTGCCACCAAGTACCGCCACTTTATTTGCAAAACCTGAAATAAAAGCTGATCAGGTTACTGTGGAATGGTATAGCGAGCTAGAAGGTCAGCCAGTCTTGATTACTCAAGAAATGCAAGAAGATAAGCGATTCAAACCAACAATTTCACTGATTCAACAACGCCTAAATGCGATTATGACATTGAATCGGGAGCTGACTACTAAAGGCGTGCTAACACCTGTACAAAGTGCTTGGTTAGTTCAATTGGTGGAAGGGGCGACTCATGATACCCGTCAAATTTATTTAGTAAATAATGAACCAGTTATTACTGGTTGGGGTATTGGAAAAAAAGTAGAACAACCGGCTCCACCACCAGTTGTTCCCCTTACTGCACCAAAACACCGTTGGTGCTATTGGCTTTTACCGCTTCTTTTATTACTACTAGGCTTATTGGCTTGGTGGTGGCTCAATCGCGAACCGGTTGTACCGCCTAAAGTAGAACCACCTAAGGTCGAAGAACCGAAGAAAGAAGAGCCTAAACCAGAGCCACCGAAAGAAGAGCCTAAAGTGGAAGAACCAAAACCGGAGCCGGTTCAAGAACCACCAAAAGAAGAACCGAAAGTAGAGGAGCCCAAACCAGAACCGAAGAAAAACTGCCGAGTAGTGGAAAAACCAACTGATGCACCGCAACTGGCTATTATTTTTAATAATGCTTCAGGAATGCGCTATACCTTATTAGAAAGCGCAAAAAAAGTAGCGATTTTTGACGAAAAATTAAGAAATCCAGCAAAATATGGCATCACGCAACAAGATGTCTATTATATGTACCGTAAACCAAATCGGTCCGTAGCCTCTAAAAAATCGGTAGCGGAATTAATTAATAATATTCCAACAGTAGTGGATATTGGTTTAGTCGAACTAAAAAGTTGTTTATCTACCTCGAAAAAAGCATCTTATGCTACCAATCATGGCATATTTACTGCGGCACAACGCAGTACATTAAAAGCCAAACTTAATAAAATGCAGGTGCGGGAAAATCAGGTTCCAGGCACACCAATTTATGAAGGGTTACAAAAAGCCTTAACTATTATTGATGGTAAAGAACGTGAAGCGTTAATTGTGTTAATTACCGAAGGTAATGGTGATTGCACTAATAGAAACGTCTGTGAGCTCATTAAAAAAGAAGCGAAAGAAAGACCAAAATTAAAAATTAATATCGTTAATATTAATTCGCCTTGGCATAATACGGATTGCCTAGCTAAGACAACTGGTGGTGAAATTCTAAACGGTGATATGACGAATCAAGTTAAATTAACTGAAGCCATTAAGAAATCAATGGAACCAGTACAGCAAGAAATCTGTGATGAATAATGGAAAGGGCGTTTAGCGCCCTTTTTTCAATATAAGAATTCTTTTAAATTTTTTCTAAAAAAATAACCGCACTTTATCGCGCGGTCACGTTATTCTATAAGCATTTAGCTGGTTTTGGCAGACCCGCCAATTTGGTTGCTTGTTTAGCTGGTCCGTCAGGGAAGAGCCGTTGCAAATAGCGGCTATTACCTTTGTCGGCACCTAGTTTTTCTGACATTGCTTTTACCAGCATTCTAATCGCAGGGGAGGTGTTATATTCTTGATAGAAATCACGCACAAAGTAAATCACTTCCCAGTGAGCTTCGGTCAGTTCTACACCTTCTAGCTGAGCGATGTGTTTTGCTACATCCTCATTCCAATCAGCAATATTAAGTAAATAGCCAAAGGCGTCGGTTTCGATTTGTTTTCCTTTTACGGTAATCATATTAATTCACTTCTTTAAAGCTGATCATTTCATTATCGGCGTAGTCAGACGCATCTTCATCATCAAATTTCATTGGTTCGATACGTTCTTCATCAAATGCGGTATCTCCTTCAATGCCATCAAGTGATTGACCATGTTTAATGCCTTTGAAATCGAAGAGTTTTGGGTCACATAAGTGTGACAACGTAATGTTTTGCATCGCACTAAACATGGTTTCTAAACGTCCAGGATATTGACGGTCCCAAGTATTCAGCATTTCTTTCACAACTTGACGTTGTAAGTTAGGCTGAGAACCACATAAATTACAAGGGATAATTGGAAATTCTTTGGCTACAGCATATTTTTCAATATCTTTTTCTTTACAATAAGCCAATGGACGAATCACAATTTGCTTGCCGTCATCAGAAATTAATTTCGGTGGCATCGATTTTAATTTTCCACCATAGAACATGTTCAGAAACAGGGTGGCCAACATATCATCACGATGGTGACCAAGTGCAATTTTTGTTGCACCAAGTTCGGTTGCCGTACGGTATAAAATACCACGGCGTAGGCGAGAGCAGAGAGAGCACGTTGTTTTGCCTTCTGGAATTTTCTCTTTCACGATGCCATAAGTATTTTCTTCAACGATTTTATAATCCACACCAATACTTTGCAGATATTCAGGTAAAACATGCTCGGGAAAACCTGGTTGCTTTTGGTCTAAATTAACTGCAACGATATCAAATTTAATCGGTGCACTTTGTTGTAAATTTAATAAAATATCGAGAAGTGTATAACTGTCTTTACCACCAGAAAGACAAACCATCACTTTATCGCCATCTTCAATCATACCAAAATCAGCAATTGCATTACCTACATTACGGCGAAGACGTTTTTGCAATTTATTGAAATTATAAGTCTGTTTTTTATCTTGGTTTTGTTCTGTCATATTGATTAACTTTAGCTAATAAAAAAGCCCTGAATCAACTTCAGAGCTTATAAATTCTGTGGTGCCTAGGGTCGGACTCGAACCGACACGGTTATTCACCGGCGGATTTTGAATCCGCTGCGTCTACCAATTTCGCCACCCAGGCATTTGGGTTGTTCTGAATTATACGTTTATCTTACTTCGTTGCAAGTAAAATTTCATTAAAAACGTGTGGTTGTTTTAAATTTCATCAACTTGTATTCAAAGATGAAAGGGAAGTTTAAAATAATTTGATACGTTGTCACAATTTATACGTAAAATAAAAGCTTAGTATTTCTACTAAGCTTTATGATTATCTAATTAAGCGGTTTGACCAGCAAGGTTACCTAAATCTTTATCGATTAAGAATAAGCCTTTGCCATCTTCGCCAAGAAGATTTAATTTGTCTAAAATACCGCTGAATAATTTCTCTTCTTCGTGTTGTTCTGCAACATACCATTGTAAGAAATTGAATGCAGAGTAGTCTTTTTCTTCAAAAGTTTTACCCACTAATTCATTGATTTTACTTGTGATCAATTTTTCGTGTTCATAAGTTAATTCAAGGATTTCTTTCAATGATTTGTACTCATGCGCAGGCGCTTCAATTGCAGTGATTACCGCTAATGCACCAGTTTCATTTAAATAAGTGAATAATTTACGCATGTGTTGCATTTCTTCTGCAGCGTGTTCTGATAAGAATTTAGCTGCACCTTCAAAACCATTTTGTTCGCACCATGCACTCATTTGTAAGTAAAGGTTTGAAGAGTAGAACTCAAGGTTCATTTGATCATTTAATAATTTAATTACGTTTGCTGATAACATTTTATATTCTCCTTCTAAAATTATAATGTTGCTAAATCACGATCAATAAAGTAAAGCGAACGACCGTCTTCACCCAGCAAGTTAAATTTATCAATAATGCTATTGAATAATTTTTCTTCTTCGTGTTGTTCTGCAACATACCATTGTAAGAAGTTAAAAGTAGAATAGTCTTTGTTTGCAAAAGTCACTTCAACTAATTCATTAATTTTAGAAGTAACGAGTTTTTCATGTTCAAGTGTGGTTTCAAATACTTCTTTAAGTGATTTGTAGTCATTTTTAGGTGCGTCAATTTTACCTAAAAGTGGCATACCACTTGTTTCACTCACATATTTGAATAATTTTTGCATGTGTTCTAATTCTTCATCAGCATGACGAAGTAAAAATGCTGCAGCACCTTCATAACCGTGCTTGCTACACCAAGAACTCATTTGTAAATAAACATTAGAAGAGTAGAACTCTAAATTGATTTGTTCATTTAACTTATCTGCGATTGCTTTATTAAGCATAACAACTCCTTTCCTTATTAAGTAGAGATTAAAAATAAAAACAAGACTGCTTAACTTGTCATCGGTGTGCATTCTAATCTCGCAAATGAGAATAGTCAAGTGTTTTTTTTAAATTATTTTTATAAGTAACTAATAATAAAAGAAAAATCAATGTTAATTATTCTCATTTATGTAACGTATGTAAAATAAATTCTCATTATCAGATCAAGAATGATGAAACCTGGTGAATTGATGTACGCAATTGTATTCAGAATTCACATAGCGTTATCTACAAATTTCATACTAATTCTAATTATTCCATTTCAAAGACATCCATTTATTTCTTTTATATCCAGAACCCAAAATCACCTTATTTTGACCAATGACCAATGCATGAAAGTAGGATAGTTATCCATTTTTATTTGTGACATATTTACATATATTATTTAACATAATATACATTATGCGAAATCAATTACAAGGTTAGTGAAAACTACGTATTAATAAGATCACAGAGTTATGCACAGGTCACGAATACTGCTTAGCCAATACAAAATATGGAAATTTCATGCGCTGTAACATGTGTTTTTTAAAAGTTATTGAACTATACACTAGAAATGTAAAGAAAATGCAAAGCCTTTTGAACGTTTCACATTAACTTTTTGAGGATGTTTTAAATAATAAATTTTTAACAGGGGGCGATTTTAATTTTGTGATTTTTTTAAGAATGGAACGCGCAACATATTCATTTTTTCAAAACACATTGAGCAGGGTTTACGGGGCTGCAGCCGCTGCCCCTTACGTCAGGAGAAAATGCACTGCATTTTCCCCCGACACCCCAATTTATCAGGAAAGCTATTTCTGTCTATTTTTTGCCTTAAGTTTTCTTTTCATTTTTTTCTGTTTCTTACGCAACTTTTCATTTTTAATCCGATTTTCTTCTTCCTTCTGGATTTGAGATAAACGAGCAAATATTTTTTTGATGGCAACATCATCAGTTTCACCTAAAACAATATTTAAATCCTTCAAAAGTTTGCATTGATCCATAACGAATTCAAATAACACATCCTCTTCCTTGGCTTGTTTTAAGGCATTAGAATAATTTTTATCAATATAATCATATATTGATAATTCTCTCTCTAAAATCTCAGGAGTAACACTATCATTTTCCATAAGTGTATCTCTATATTCATCTCTTGATAAACCACCTATAAATGGGGAAAATCTCATAAGATTTCTATCTATCATCAATGATTCTGACATATCAATTCTCCTATAATTAAGTTGTATCGTAAAAGCCTCAAAGCGCAGGCGTGTAACGCCTTTACCCTTTGCGGCTTTTACTTTTAAATCATCTTCACCTGTAACAAGATAACTATATCAGTTTTTGTATTAGATTTAGACTTCCCTGTTAAAATACCTTTAGGCAAGAAAGAAAAGCCAGTTTCACCTTCTGTAATTTTATTTTCAGCTAACCCACCTAAAACAATCACATCACCGCTTTTAACCGTTACATCAGTTACTATGTCACGTTTAATCAGTGTTGGAGACTGATTTACTCCAGTATCTGTTTTTACAAAGTTAGAGAGCTGCTGATTGATTTTTAAATCAATCACATTGCTTTTTATAGTTGGTTGAATATCAAAAATCACACCAGAAGATCGATATTCAATAGACTGAATTGGGCGGCCATCTTGATAAGTCACGTTAGACAATACAGGAACATCAGAACCTACCGAAAAATTGCCCTTTGAGCCTGATTTTACACGTAAAGTTGGACTGCTCACGACCTGAAAACGCTCATCAGTACGAAATAACTCAATCATTGCATCTAGATTACCGGCATTAACCGTAATAAAGTTTTCGTAATTTTGTTTATATCCAATATTAATGCCTAGCTTTCCTGAAAGTAATTTTGCTAAAAGATTAATGCCACTTCCTTCTTTTGCTACATCTTGTACTTCAAAAACATAGCCTGTCACAACAACTTCACGACTTGGCGTATCAACAGACTGTAAAACAGATTTAATTCTTGAAATATCTTCAACTGTTCCATAATAAACAAGCTTATCACCGCTTGCTGATACTTGACCTTCTCCTTGAAGAAATTGGGCTAGATATTCTGTATCACGATGAATGGGATTATAAACAAAACTTTTCTTAATAATTTTTGCGGGTTTAGGCTCAATATGAGCGAGGTAAACAACCCCATTTTTCTCGTAAACCTTGATATTCATATTTTCAAAATATCGTGTAATAAATTGGCCAAAATCTTGATTTTCAGTTGTATGAAAGCTAATCAAACGTGTATCTGCGGCCAGTTTGGGATCTAACATATAAGGCTTTTCTAAAACTTCGTCATAAATCATTCCTACAGCTTTAGGTAATGGCACAGCCTCCAATTTAAAATTAATATTTTTCGCTTGAGCATAACCAAAAACAAACATAAATAAGAAAAATAAAATGTTACGTTGTAATCTCATTGTTTTACTCCTGAATAATAATTTACTCGTTGATTATCAATAATCCCCTCTAGCATCCGACCTGTAAAATTAAAGCTTGAACGAGGTTCTAAACGTAAATTTCCTTGGTTATCCGCTAAAATCACAAAACTTTTTCCAGACTTCTGTAACTCCCCTGTTATTCTCCATTGAGTAGATAAAGGCGGTACTATTTGAATAGGCAACTGATTGCTAGATTCCGATACTGAATTTACTTCACTATTTTCTTGTATTGCTTGTTCCGCTTGACTATCTTTCACATCATTTGGATGAAAAAAATTAATCAATTTATATACTGAAAAACCAAAAATAAGCACGAAAAGAACAGCAAAATACTTAATGCTAGATTTGTTTAATGCGTTTTGTCTCTTATCTGTAACTAATTCTCGTCCATTTTCCGTTTCATAACTTTTATAAAGTGGAAAAATAGCTTTATCATATTTTTCTTGATAAGTTGAAGTTCTTGATGTTTTCCAGCATTTATTACCTGAAAAAACATCTATTCTATAACGACTTTTCAAACCTGCTGCGACAAGTTTTGTCATCTTGAACGTGGTTTCAATACGCTCAACAAGTTCTTTTTGTAAATTAGTTAAATCTTGATTAAGAATGACAAAATCACAAGAAACACCATTATCATCAGTAAAATGTCGATGTTCAGATAAAAATGAAAAATGATTGTCTTTGATTTTTTCTTTTCTAGGGAAAAAGCGCCAAGCCTCATCAATAACAATTAAGTCCCCTGCTTTACAGAAGGTTTCAATACCATTATCTATCGCATTTTTATAAGGATAAAAATTCTCACTTAAACAAGCGTCATTATCTACAACTACTAACTCGCCCAAATTTTCAGGTGACAATTTCTTATCTTTCGATAAACAATACTCTTCTATTAATTGTTTATTTAATCCGTAAATATTTGATACAACTCTGCGCCCCGATGAGATGGCAGGAATAATGACGGATTTAACCACCTCATAAGATTTACCATGCCCAGGTAACCCTACATAAGCAGAAATAGCCATAAATTACCCCCTATCCAATAACAGGAATTCTGCGAATGATAAAACGAGACAGTAAAGCAGAAATGAAAAGGCTTATACCTGTAGGAACTTTTAAAATGTATAAAAAATAAAGAATTGAATCTGGCAACGCATTAAATAAATCCTTTATGTTTGGAATATTCTTAGGTAAAAACAGCTCTATAATTACAGGAATAAACTCGGTCGTAATGTAAAATAAAGCAAAAAATACAAAAAATTTTGCAAGCACTCCCCTAATCAAAAATTGCATTAAAGAAGATAATGCAGCAAATATAACTCCATACATAAAACCGCCCTCCCTAAGCACTCAATAAAACTCTTAAAGAAACAATTCCCCAAATCAATAACATCAAAGATGATATGATGCCTTTATTCCTTTCTACATAATCGCAATGTCTATCTAAAGTTACATTGGCCTCTAAATACGGAATATGCCCACTCCAAACCGGACACTGTATTTCTCTTTCGGAAATATTAAAATCTTTTAAAGAAGGGAAAAACTCATTAAAAGGCTCTAGTATTTGAAGTGCTGTAGGAGGATTAACTTCTGGCATATCAACATTTGGAGCAGATAGGTCAATTTGTCCTGATGTTGATGTAGAAGTTGATGTTGATTCAGACTGTTTTTTATCTTCTTTTGGTTTAGTATTACTAGAGCTATTTGGCTTACTAACATCATCAAACATATCATCAGAATATCTAAAACCAATTAAATCTTTAGCTTTTAAAGATGGGTCTGTAAAATATTTTCTAACATCACTCGGCTGAATATTAGAGATCACTTTTCTTTCTTCATCGGTGAATTCATCACTATTTAATGAAACCGCATTTTTTGCAAAACTAGAAATTTGTGCATCATCCTTTAGGATAACCTTATTCTCTGGAACTACTTGACTTCCCCAAAGGACTTGAGGTTTTTTAGAATCAGCTCTTTTATTTTGCTTAATAACCCTAACAGTAAATAAATCTCTTTGTATATAACACTCACTTGAACCTTTAATACATTGTTTAAAGGAAAAATTAACTATAAAACCATCAGAATAAATAGGGCTTTTTTCTTTAGAAACTACTTTAAAATCACTGAATGTTGAATTTAATGGCGCACGCTTAGCCTCTTCTTCAAAACCTTTATTTATCGCACAGTTAAGCGTTTCATCATGAGAAGATGTTTGACAAGAACCATAAGCATCTTCATAAGTAAAAACCATATTATCTTGAAGATTTACAAACACCGGATTAAATAAAGATGGCTCTTCCTCTAAATAAACCTTCTCTAACATACCTGTTTTAGGATCTTGCGCCATCACATAAAAACCTAATGAATCTTGAGAGGCAGAAGTAAATTTCTGAAAAGCACTATCAATCAATTGATCAGTAAAATATCCCAAACCAAAAGTAACCGCTAAACCCGTAATAGGATGTTTAGAATATAAAACTCCTGATGCTCTAGTCGCTTTTTTAGCAATACTACGTAAAACATTTGCTCTACGTACTTCTTGCATTGTAGATGCGCCAGAATTAGGAATAACTGCAGGTAAGTTGTATGTCCTGTTATAAGATCTCTCAAGTAAATCTTTAACAATTACTTTAGTTTTATTTTCAGTAGTAAACGGTCTATCCGCAGAAAATGATAAGCCACAAAAAAATGCAAAAAATACAATAACTATAAATTGTTCAAACCAAGCACTACGACCAATCCGCAAACTATTCCAAGGAAAAAGTATATTAAATCCCATAAAAACATTACCTAGCCCTTTATCATTGATTAATAAATAAAAAAGGAGGGGGAACCCTCCTTTTTCCCTAACGGCCAAATAAACCTAAAATAAATCGAATACCCATTTTCGCAATTCGAGGACCAAGAAGAACCCCACCGGCAGCAAGAATACCTGCTACTACAGTAGAAAAGTCCACTTGCCCAAGCATACTATTTACATCAATTTGTACCTTTTGAGCTGCTTCACCTTGAGCAAAAGCACTTAATGAAGAACCCAAAACAACTGCTGAAACAAGATATTTTTTAAGATTTGCCATAATAAACTCCTTGTACTGAGTTAAAATGAGATGCTTATCTCAGAATAGCTAAAATTGAACCAATAGATTTAGCTATCAAATAAAAAATAAGCACCAGACCAAATGAAAAGCCAAAACTATCGACATGATGAATAAAATCCTGTGCCGAAAAGTTTTGATTTTCATTACCTGAAAATGCCACAGATTGAAGTTTGACGGCCTCTGTCTGTGGTATTTTCAAAACCACTTCATTACAACTAATGCCTGATTGAGATTGACATAACTTCGTTGTAATCTCGATTTCATTACTCATAAATGAAATACCAATAAATAAAAAATTGTTAGAGCAAGACCACAACCAATAAAACTTGCTCCTACCATTTCTATAAATTCACGCATTATTTCAATTCTTCTATGATTGAACTTTCATCAAAGTTGTAAGTGATACCTTTACGGCCATTTTCCATAGCCCATTCACGAGGATAAACAAGCACCATTACAGTCTTATCTTTTAAGCGATTAATCGTATTTCTTAACGCATCATTCATAGAACGATCATCAATCTTGATTTCTTGAATTGACGTGTTATAGCCGCCATAACCATCAGGTTCTTGTAATTGAACCCCCATGTTATGACGATCTTTTACTTCTCCAGTCTCTCGATTAGTGAAAGATGAAGATTTATAACCTTTTAAGATACCTACAATATAAAATCCGGTACGCATAATTGATTTCTCCTAATTAATGATGAAAAGACTTATTTATTAAACAACAAAACGTAACTGAGGAGCGTTACTTGGAAATTGATAAAAATCAGGGGCTTTAAATGGACGAACCATAATATTTTCACAGGAGATAACTCTAACCGCTTGGAATTTCTCAACATCGCAAGGATTAGCAATATCAATACCTATTTTTCTTAATCTTGCTCTATGAGTTTCATATTGACGAGATTTTAGGCCTAAATCTTTTCCACTAGCCCATAACATTGCGTAATATGCTGAAGTTGTTGCTTTTCTCAATGTATCAACAATCCCTTGAGAAACTAATTGTTCAGCAATGGTTTCTAAATCATACTGACTTACATTTAGCTTTTTATACATGTCAATAAATTCCTTCTGTAAATTTTCTAATACTGAAAAATCACTAATTCCCCAATAACATAAATTTTCACGCTGCAAATATCTTGATTTTAATTTTTGCTCAAAACGGACTACTCCATTTTCTCTGCAATACTCATAAACACTTCTGTAATATCTAAACTCTTTTGATTCTTCACCAAATTTACGCTTAATCTTGTTATAAGAATGAACTCGCATTTCTTCGTGTTTTATATAACAACTTGGATAAATTAAATTGGCTTTTTCTTTTTTACTAAGCCAATCCGTGGTGCAACCATCTGTATGAAGTCTGCCAATAGAATTTCTATAACGCATCTGTGATAAGGCTTTTAGAAATGTACGCTCATTACCCTTACCAACAGCTTTATTAGTGGTAATATCTAAACGTTTAATAATTGCGCCATTAGAAAATTTTGAGACCTTAGAACCATCTTCGCCTTGGCGATAAAAAATTTCAGTGCAACGAGTAAAGATTGGTAATTTAAGAGAGGAAAGAATTGAATTGAAACAGGAAACGCAACTATCTACAGTATCAAAACCAAAAACATTTTCTACTCGACCCCATCTACTTGGGTTTCCTTCCATACGAATAATAGAACCCGAAATTTTAATTTTAACCTCATCACAATAACTGCCTTTATGACGATACTTTCCTGTTACTCTACTTTTTTTAATTTCGCCGCCTTCAGTAACGACCATTAAATATTCACCATAAATAGAAAGCAAAACATCTTCAGGGATTTCTACCCCAAAGTCCTGCTCTATTTCTAACCAGTCAATAAATAAAGACACTTTTGTTACCTATTTACCTAAAAAAGTATTTTAGGTATTTATATCACTTTCACCTTAAAAGGTAAATAGGTAAAATGAATATTAGGTAAAAAAGTTTATACTACAAATATTAAAATATTAAAATATTAAAATATTAAAATATTTAAGTGTAACAACATCTATACAGATGCAGAAAAGAGAGAATCCAACATGAAAACTACAGCTAGCTTTAACATAAAATTAGACAAGAAAATTAAAGTCGAACGCTTAGCCATGGAAGTAGGCATGAAAATTGGAAGACCAGTAAAATGGACTGAAGTAATGAATGTTTTAGTTGATCATTTTGCGAAAGATGCAGCCGCATATATTGAACACAACGAAAAACAAAACCAATAAATACCGCAGAATATTGCGGTAAAGTTCGGGTGTTACAGAACCCCCGAACTTTTTTGAGCAAAAAACAACCACAGGAGGAAGGAATGACAAGGATAAAACAGTTAATGCAAAAAATAATGATAGAAAAAGAAATAAATAAACCAGATATCTACATTTATAAAGTTAAATATGATGAAGATCGCAATGTTATCAGTAGTGTCAAAGTAAAGTTTACTTCAGATGGCTCCATGTTCAGTTTATCTAGAGAATTAATAGTTTCCTTACTGAAAACAGAAAAATTATCAATCAAAACTGGTACGAAAAAAAATGGTACATGGATTACTGGGGATGATGTAGTTCTCTATAATGATGAGTTCATCACAACCGCAGGAAACAAAAGAAAGTCTGATAATTTAGAAAATTTACCTGAATTTTAGCCAAAATAGCCAGCAAATTGCTGGCTATTTTCTTCTGAAAAATCTTCTTCTTGAGGGAATCGGGCTAAACACTTTAATGAAATCATCCTTATCTATTGGCACACTTGAATTTCTAAGCTCAGTCAAAAATGCAGCCAAATGTTCACATAAATCGAACCGGAGATCGCTTTCCTGTCTTGTGTAAAATCGCTTAGACTCAAACCTAATCTCAATAGTATCAATCGTACAATAAACTCGGTAATCATCCATTTTCAATAATCTAACCGCATTCAGAAAATGTATCGGTGTTATGTCTTTTAATGTAATATCTGCCATAAAATCAATAAATTAATTTCGCATAATAGCGGATTATGTGTAAATTCTTGCGCGGTGCGTGCGCTATTATACCGCGCTTCGAATTGTAACATAATCCGAAAAACCATTATGCGAAATCAATTACAAGGTTAGTGAAAACTACGTATTAATAAGATCACAGAGTTATGCACAGGTCACGAATACTGCTTAGCCAATACAAAATATGGAAATTTCATGCGCTGTAACATGTGTTTTTTAAAAGTTATTGAACTATACACTAGAAATGTAAAGAAAATGCAAAGCCTTTTGAACGTTTCACATTAACTTTTTGAGGATGTTTTAAATAATAAATTTTTAACAGGGGGCGATTTTAATTTTGTGATTTTTTTAAGAATGGAACGCGCAACATATTCATTTTTTCAAAACACATTGAGCAGGGTTTACGGGGCTGCAGCCGCTGCCCCTTACGTCAGGAGAAAATGCACTGCATTTTCCCCCGACACCCCAATTTATCAGGAAAGCTATTTCTGTCTATTTTTTGCCTTAAGTTTTCTTTTCATTTTTTTCTGTTTCTTACGCAACTTTTCATTTTTAATCCGATTTTCTTCTTCCTTCTGGATTTGAGATAAACGAGCAAATATTTTTTTGATGGCAACATCATCAGTTTCACCTAAAACAATATTTAAATCCTTCAAAAGTTTGCATTGATCCATAACGAATTCAAATAACACATCCTCTTCCTTGGCTTGTTTTAAGGCATTAGAATAATTTTTATCAATATAATCATATATTGATAATTCTCTCTCTAAAATCTCAGGAGTAACACTATCATTTTCCATAAGTGTATCTCTATATTCATCTCTTGATAAACCACCTATAAATGGGGAAAATCTCATAAGATTTCTATCTATCATCAATGATTCTGACATATCAATTCTCCTATAATTAAGTTGTATCGTAAAAGCCTCAAAGCGCAGGCGTGTAACGCCTTTACCCTTTGCGGCTTTTACTTTTAAATCATCTTCACCTGTAACAAGATAACTATATCAGTTTTTGTATTAGATTTAGACTTCCCTGTTAAAATACCTTTAGGCAAGAAAGAAAAGCCAGTTTCACCTTCTGTAATTTTATTTTCAGCTAACCCACCTAAAACAATCACATCACCGCTTTTAACCGTTACATCAGTTACTATGTCACGTTTAATCAGTGTTGGAGACTGATTTACTCCAGTATCTGTTTTTACAAAGTTAGAGAGCTGCTGATTGATTTTTAAATCAATCACATTGCTTTTTATAGTTGGTTGAATATCAAAAATCACACCAGAAGATCGATATTCAATAGACTGAATTGGGCGGCCATCTTGATAAGTCACGTTAGACAATACAGGAACATCAGAACCTACCGAAAAATTGCCCTTTGAGCCTGATTTTACACGTAAAGTTGGACTGCTCACGACCTGAAAACGCTCATCAGTACGAAATAACTCAATCATTGCATCTAGATTACCGGCATTAACCGTAATAAAGTTTTCGTAATTTTGTTTATATCCAATATTAATGCCTAGCTTTCCTGAAAGTAATTTTGCTAAAAGATTAATGCCACTTCCTTCTTTTGCTACATCTTGTACTTCAAAAACATAGCCTGTCACAACAACTTCACGACTTGGCGTATCAACAGACTGTAAAACAGATTTAATTCTTGAAATATCTTCAACTGTTCCATAATAAACAAGCTTATCACCGCTTGCTGATACTTGACCTTCTCCTTGAAGAAATTGGGCTAGATATTCTGTATCACGATGAATGGGATTATAAACAAAACTTTTCTTAATAATTTTTGCGGGTTTAGGCTCAATATGAGCGAGGTAAACAACCCCATTTTTCTCGTAAACCTTGATATTCATATTTTCAAAATATCGTGTAATAAATTGGCCAAAATCTTGATTTTCAGTTGTATGAAAGCTAATCAAACGTGTATCTGCGGCCAGTTTGGGATCTAACATATAAGGCTTTTCTAAAACTTCGTCATAAATCATTCCTACAGCTTTAGGTAATGGCACAGCCTCCAATTTAAAATTAATATTTTTCGCTTGAGCATAACCAAAAACAAACATAAATAAGAAAAATAAAATGTTACGTTGTAATCTCATTGTTTTACTCCTGAATAATAATTTACTCGTTGATTATCAATAATCCCCTCTAGCATCCGACCTGTAAAATTAAAGCTTGAACGAGGTTCTAAACGTAAATTTCCTTGGTTATCCGCTAAAATCACAAAACTTTTTCCAGACTTCTGTAACTCCCCTGTTATTCTCCATTGAGTAGATAAAGGCGGTACTATTTGAATAGGCAACTGATTGCTAGATTCCGATACTGAATTTACTTCACTATTTTCTTGTATTGCTTGTTCCGCTTGACTATCTTTCACATCATTTGGATGAAAAAAATTAATCAATTTATATACTGAAAAACCAAAAATAAGCACGAAAAGAACAGCAAAATACTTAATGCTAGATTTGTTTAATGCGTTTTGTCTCTTATCTGTAACTAATTCTCGTCCATTTTCCGTTTCATAACTTTTATAAAGTGGAAAAATAGCTTTATCATATTTTTCTTGATAAGTTGAAGTTCTTGATGTTTTCCAGCATTTATTACCTGAAAAAACATCTATTCTATAACGACTTTTCAAACCTGCTGCGACAAGTTTTGTCATCTTGAACGTGGTTTCAATACGCTCAACAAGTTCTTTTTGTAAATTAGTTAAATCTTGATTAAGAATGACAAAATCACAAGAAACACCATTATCATCAGTAAAATGTCGATGTTCAGATAAAAATGAAAAATGATTGTCTTTGATTTTTTCTTTTCTAGGGAAAAAGCGCCAAGCCTCATCAATAACAATTAAGTCCCCTGCTTTACAGAAGGTTTCAATACCATTATCTATCGCATTTTTATAAGGATAAAAATTCTCACTTAAACAAGCGTCATTATCTACAACTACTAACTCGCCCAAATTTTCAGGTGACAATTTCTTATCTTTCGATAAACAATACTCTTCTATTAATTGTTTATTTAATCCGTAAATATTTGATACAACTCTGCGCCCCGATGAGATGGCAGGAATAATGACGGATTTAACCACCTCATAAGATTTACCATGCCCAGGTAACCCTACATAAGCAGAAATAGCCATAAATTACCCCCTATCCAATAACAGGAATTCTGCGAATGATAAAACGAGACAGTAAAGCAGAAATGAAAAGGCTTATACCTGTAGGAACTTTTAAAATGTATAAAAAATAAAGAATTGAATCTGGCAACGCATTAAATAAATCCTTTATGTTTGGAATATTCTTAGGTAAAAACAGCTCTATAATTACAGGAATAAACTCGGTCGTAATGTAAAATAAAGCAAAAAATACAAAAAATTTTGCAAGCACTCCCCTAATCAAAAATTGCATTAAAGAAGATAATGCAGCAAATATAACTCCATACATAAAACCGCCCTCCCTAAGCACTCAATAAAACTCTTAAAGAAACAATTCCCCAAATCAATAACATCAAAGATGATATGATGCCTTTATTCCTTTCTACATAATCGCAATGTCTATCTAAAGTTACATTGGCCTCTAAATACGGAATATGCCCACTCCAAACCGGACACTGTATTTCTCTTTCGGAAATATTAAAATCTTTTAAAGAAGGGAAAAACTCATTAAAAGGCTCTAGTATTTGAAGTGCTGTAGGAGGATTAACTTCTGGCATATCAACATTTGGAGCAGATAGGTCAATTTGTCCTGATGTTGATGTAGAAGTTGATGTTGATTCAGACTGTTTTTTATCTTCTTTTGGTTTAGTATTACTAGAGCTATTTGGCTTACTAACATCATCAAACATATCATCAGAATATCTAAAACCAATTAAATCTTTAGCTTTTAAAGATGGGTCTGTAAAATATTTTCTAACATCACTCGGCTGAATATTAGAGATCACTTTTCTTTCTTCATCGGTGAATTCATCACTATTTAATGAAACCGCATTTTTTGCAAAACTAGAAATTTGTGCATCATCCTTTAGGATAACCTTATTCTCTGGAACTACTTGACTTCCCCAAAGGACTTGAGGTTTTTTAGAATCAGCTCTTTTATTTTGCTTAATAACCCTAACAGTAAATAAATCTCTTTGTATATAACACTCACTTGAACCTTTAATACATTGTTTAAAGGAAAAATTAACTATAAAACCATCAGAATAAATAGGGCTTTTTTCTTTAGAAACTACTTTAAAATCACTGAATGTTGAATTTAATGGCGCACGCTTAGCCTCTTCTTCAAAACCTTTATTTATCGCACAGTTAAGCGTTTCATCATGAGAAGATGTTTGACAAGAACCATAAGCATCTTCATAAGTAAAAACCATATTATCTTGAAGATTTACAAACACCGGATTAAATAAAGATGGCTCTTCCTCTAAATAAACCTTCTCTAACATACCTGTTTTAGGATCTTGCGCCATCACATAAAAACCTAATGAATCTTGAGAGGCAGAAGTAAATTTCTGAAAAGCACTATCAATCAATTGATCAGTAAAATATCCCAAACCAAAAGTAACCGCTAAACCCGTAATAGGATGTTTAGAATATAAAACTCCTGATGCTCTAGTCGCTTTTTTAGCAATACTACGTAAAACATTTGCTCTACGTACTTCTTGCATTGTAGATGCGCCAGAATTAGGAATAACTGCAGGTAAGTTGTATGTCCTGTTATAAGATCTCTCAAGTAAATCTTTAACAATTACTTTAGTTTTATTTTCAGTAGTAAACGGTCTATCCGCAGAAAATGATAAGCCACAAAAAAATGCAAAAAATACAATAACTATAAATTGTTCAAACCAAGCACTACGACCAATCCGCAAACTATTCCAAGGAAAAAGTATATTAAATCCCATAAAAACATTACCTAGCCCTTTATCATTGATTAATAAATAAAAAAGGAGGGGGAACCCTCCTTTTTCCCTAACGGCCAAATAAACCTAAAATAAATCGAATACCCATTTTCGCAATTCGAGGACCAAGAAGAACCCCACCGGCAGCAAGAATACCTGCTACTACAGTAGAAAAGTCCACTTGCCCAAGCATACTATTTACATCAATTTGTACCTTTTGAGCTGCTTCACCTTGAGCAAAAGCACTTAATGAAGAACCCAAAACAACTGCTGAAACAAGATATTTTTTAAGATTTGCCATAATAAACTCCTTGTACTGAGTTAAAATGAGATGCTTATCTCAGAATAGCTAAAATTGAACCAATAGATTTAGCTATCAAATAAAAAATAAGCACCAGACCAAATGAAAAGCCAAAACTATCGACATGATGAATAAAATCCTGTGCCGAAAAGTTTTGATTTTCATTACCTGAAAATGCCACAGATTGAAGTTTGACGGCCTCTGTCTGTGGTATTTTCAAAACCACTTCATTACAACTAATGCCTGATTGAGATTGACATAACTTCGTTGTAATCTCGATTTCATTACTCATAAATGAAATACCAATAAATAAAAAATTGTTAGAGCAAGACCACAACCAATAAAACTTGCTCCTACCATTTCTATAAATTCACGCATTATTTCAATTCTTCTATGATTGAACTTTCATCAAAGTTGTAAGTGATACCTTTACGGCCATTTTCCATAGCCCATTCACGAGGATAAACAAGCACCATTACAGTCTTATCTTTTAAGCGATTAATCGTATTTCTTAACGCATCATTCATAGAACGATCATCAATCTTGATTTCTTGAATTGACGTGTTATAGCCGCCATAACCATCAGGTTCTTGTAATTGAACCCCCATGTTATGACGATCTTTTACTTCTCCAGTCTCTCGATTAGTGAAAGATGAAGATTTATAACCTTTTAAGATACCTACAATATAAAATCCGGTACGCATAATTGATTTCTCCTAATTAATGATGAAAAGACTTATTTATTAAACAACAAAACGTAACTGAGGAGCGTTACTTGGAAATTGATAAAAATCAGGGGCTTTAAATGGACGAACCATAATATTTTCACAGGAGATAACTCTAACCGCTTGGAATTTCTCAACATCGCAAGGATTAGCAATATCAATACCTATTTTTCTTAATCTTGCTCTATGAGTTTCATATTGACGAGATTTTAGGCCTAAATCTTTTCCACTAGCCCATAACATTGCGTAATATGCTGAAGTTGTTGCTTTTCTCAATGTATCAACAATCCCTTGAGAAACTAATTGTTCAGCAATGGTTTCTAAATCATACTGACTTACATTTAGCTTTTTATACATGTCAATAAATTCCTTCTGTAAATTTTCTAATACTGAAAAATCACTAATTCCCCAATAACATAAATTTTCACGCTGCAAATATCTTGATTTTAATTTTTGCTCAAAACGGACTACTCCATTTTCTCTGCAATACTCATAAACACTTCTGTAATATCTAAACTCTTTTGATTCTTCACCAAATTTACGCTTAATCTTGTTATAAGAATGAACTCGCATTTCTTCGTGTTTTATATAACAACTTGGATAAATTAAATTGGCTTTTTCTTTTTTACTAAGCCAATCCGTGGTGCAACCATCTGTATGAAGTCTGCCAATAGAATTTCTATAACGCATCTGTGATAAGGCTTTTAGAAATGTACGCTCATTACCCTTACCAACAGCTTTATTAGTGGTAATATCTAAACGTTTAATAATTGCGCCATTAGAAAATTTTGAGACCTTAGAACCATCTTCGCCTTGGCGATAAAAAATTTCAGTGCAACGAGTAAAGATTGGTAATTTAAGAGAGGAAAGAATTGAATTGAAACAGGAAACGCAACTATCTACAGTATCAAAACCAAAAACATTTTCTACTCGACCCCATCTACTTGGGTTTCCTTCCATACGAATAATAGAACCCGAAATTTTAATTTTAACCTCATCACAATAACTGCCTTTATGACGATACTTTCCTGTTACTCTACTTTTTTTAATTTCGCCGCCTTCAGTAACGACCATTAAATATTCACCATAAATAGAAAGCAAAACATCTTCAGGGATTTCTACCCCAAAGTCCTGCTCTATTTCTAACCAGTCAATAAATAAAGACACTTTTGTTACCTATTTACCTAAAAAAGTATTTTAGGTATTTATATCACTTTCACCTTAAAAGGTAAATAGGTAAAATGAATATTAGGTAAAAAAGTTTATACTACAAATATTAAAATATTAAAATATTAAAATATTAAAATATTTAAGTGTAACAACATCTATACAGATGCAGAAAAGAGAGAATCCAACATGAAAACTACAGCTAGCTTTAACATAAAATTAGACAAGAAAATTAAAGTCGAACGCTTAGCCATGGAAGTAGGCATGAAAATTGGAAGACCAGTAAAATGGACTGAAGTAATGAATGTTTTAGTTGATCATTTTGCGAAAGATGCAGCCGCATATATTGAACACAACGAAAAACAAAACCAATAAATACCGCAGAATATTGCGGTAAAGTTCGGGTGTTACAGAACCCCCGAACTTTTTTGAGCAAAAAACAACCACAGGAGGAAGGAATGACAAGGATAAAACAGTTAATGCAAAAAATAATGATAGAAAAAGAAATAAATAAACCAGATATCTACATTTATAAAGTTAAATATGATGAAGATCGCAATGTTATCAGTAGTGTCAAAGTAAAGTTTACTTCAGATGGCTCCATGTTCAGTTTATCTAGAGAATTAATAGTTTCCTTACTGAAAACAGAAAAATTATCAATCAAAACTGGTACGAAAAAAAATGGTACATGGATTACTGGGGATGATGTAGTTCTCTATAATGATGAGTTCATCACAACCGCAGGAAACAAAAGAAAGTCTGATAATTTAGAAAATTTACCTGAATTTTAGCCAAAATAGCCAGCAAATTGCTGGCTATTTTCTTCTGAAAAATCTTCTTCTTGAGGGAATCGGGCTAAACACTTTAATGAAATCATCCTTATCTATTGGCACACTTGAATTTCTAAGCTCAGTCAAAAATGCAGCCAAATGTTCACATAAATCGAACCGGAGATCGCTTTCCTGTCTTGTGTAAAATCGCTTAGACTCAAACCTAATCTCAATAGTATCAATCGTACAATAAACTCGGTAATCATCCATTTTCAATAATCTAACCGCATTCAGAAAATGTATCGGTGTTATGTCTTTTAATGTAATATCTGCCATAAAATCAATAAATTAATTTCGCATAATAGCGGATTATGTGTAAATTCTTGCGCGGTGCGTGCGCTATTATACCGCGCTTCGAATTGTAACATAATCCGAAAAACCATTATGCGAAAT